>Ga0335085_10000439_pt1 | contig 119516 bp, 205 predicted proteins | sample Lox_Sample_45_FD_206712 | JGI IMG/M metagenome (GOLD analysis project Ga0335085, IMG submission 206712) | Soil microbial communities from Loxahatchee National Wildlife Refuge, Florida, United States - Lox_Sample_4.5 | ecosystem: Environmental > Terrestrial > Soil > Wetlands | place: USA...
GTGATCTGCGCCGACTGGTTCGGAAGGATCCGAACACCCGTCGACATCGGCAGCACCTCGCGACCCGCGCGATCCGGATCGCGGTAGTCGATCAGCGCGTTCCGCGGACCGATCCCGAAGTACGAGACCGGCGCCGCGCCGAGATGCTCGCGCATCCCGGACGACGCGCCCTTGCCGGGACCACGCGCTTCCGCGCGGCCCTGCTCGAGCGCCTCTTCGGCGCCGACGATCTGGTGCCATCCGGCGAGGTGAGTCAGTTCGGAAGCGATACCGCCGAACAGATTCGACAGATCGAAACCGCCACCGCCACCGCGCCGTTGACCCGCTGGCGTCTCGATCACTGTCGGATGCGTCGGCGTGACACTCACCTGCGGGTGCCGATGATGTCGGTGATGCCACCAGGGGTGGTATTCCGGCATCGGCGGCGGCGCGTAGACCGGAGGCGGAGGCGGTGGGACGTAGGGCGCCGGACCGAGCGTGACTTCCGTGCCGACGATCTGGCGCCACGCGCCGATCATCGCCTGCACGTCACCACCGCCCATGTACGTCGCCCCCATCTCAGATCGCCGCCGTTCCCACGATCGAACCGTAGAACGGCAGACCGTGCTCCGCCGGACCCACGTAGGTCACGACCATGACCACGTCCATCGCCGTCTGGGCCGTCTCGAACGAGACGAACCCATCGATCGCGTTGGTCGCGAACATGTCGCCCGGCACCTGGCCGGCCTGCGAGAACTGGCTCCGGTTGCCGATCAGGATGTCGTTGACAATCCAATCGGCCGCTCCGTTGCCGCCCACCGCCGCCGAGCCCGCCGCCGAGATGAACACGCGCTCCGGCCGGAACGCGACGCGCTGCGGGCGCGCCGTGATCTGCGCCGACTGGTTCGGAAGGATCCGAACACCCGTCGACATCGGCAGCACCTCGCGACCCGCGCGATCCGGATCGCGGTAGTCGATCAGCGCGTTCCGCGGACCGATCCCGAAGTACGAGAACGCGCCCGGATCCGCGGTACGAGCGCCGCGGTGACCGCCGTACGCGCCGTGGTGCAGCTGCGTCGGAACACCGGCCTGCTCGGCGCCGGGATCGGCGCCGACGATCTGGTACCAGGCACCGAGGAGCGCGTTCTTTTGTGCGCCGCTGAGAAGCGGCAATGCGTGACGAGGACCGTAGCCGTGCATAGAAATTCCCTTTCGCGACGCGTGCGCGCCGCTTGCGTGACGTTTCGTCGCGCGCTTGCGACCTCCTGTTGACGTTCTCGATCACGCGCTCGTGATCGGCTCGCGCTCGAGCTCACAAGAACCGAAGCGCTTTCTTCGGTCCCTCTGAGCCAGAGCGCGAACGGATGTGCATTCTCACTACATCCGTTCGCGGCGGAAACCTCAGCGCGGCGCGGACGCGGCAGCCTGGCGCATCGTCTCGACGACGGTCGCCATCTGCGCCGGCGAGAGATCGCCATGCACCGCCGCCGCGCCGGGAGCCGCCGGCGCCGGCAGCGTGGGAGCCGCCGCGTGGTGCCACGGCTGGATCGCCGCGCGGAAGCCGCCGAGCTTCCACCGCTCGCCGAACGCGTAGCCCTTGTTCGACGCGAACGCGGCGACCAGGCCCGTGCCGACGTTCTCGAGGTGATGGCTCATCTTGTCGCCGGCGAGATCGAAGTGACCCGCGGCGAGCACGCCGAGACCCGCGGCGAGCTCGAACGGCACCGGACCGATCGACGCGCCGATGGTGACGCCGGTGACCGGATCCACCGACTTCATCGTCTTGCCGTGGATGACGCCGCCGAGCCATGCGCCGAGACCCACCTCGAGCGGCGTGACGATGTTCTTGGTCACGCGCGCCGCGCCGGCCTTGAAGCTCTCGAGCTTCTGCCAAAGACCGTGGTTGCGCTTGGCCATGTGGTGGAGATGCTCTTCCGTGATGTCCATGTTCCTTTTTCCTTCGCTGTCGATGCGGTTGAATGATCACGAACCGCTCGACGCGGTTCCTTCTTTGATCGCCGAAGGCCCGCTCGCGGGCTTCGCGAGTCGGGCCAACGTCGCTGCGCGCGACGCTACGCAGAAAAACGAGCTACGGCGCCGGTGTCGCCTTCCCCTGCGCCGCCTGAACCGACGCGATGATGTCGGCGAGAAACCGTCGGCCGTAGTCGGTCAGCCGGATTCGACCGCGCCAGCGATGCGCGATCGATCGCGCGGTCGGCGTGATGACAGACGACTCGACGAAAGCGTCGACGAGCCCCTTGCCGAGAAAATAGTTGATGCGATCGATCTTGCGATCGCGCTCGGCCGCGTCGCGCGTTCCAGCCGCGTCGACGATCTCGAGGAGATCCGTATCGACGAAGAGCTCGCCGCCGCGCAGCTGGATCTTCTTGAAGAAGTCACCGTCGAAGCGCGAGGTGAGCTCGACGGTCTGCTGGATGCCCGCGTCGGTCACGACGGCATCTCCAGCGCGCGCAAGAGCTGCATCGCGAGCTCCTTCGTCGTACACTCGGCCTTCGCGTTGCCCCCATCGGTGACGACGTAGATCATCTTTCCGGTCACGCCATCGATGAATTCATCGATGCGCCACGCCACGCGCGATCGCGCTGGCGCGCCGGCCGCGATCCGATCTACCCTCCGCTTCTCTTCATGCGCCGCCTGAACCTTCGCCTCCGTGTTTCCCATGCGGCGGAAGAAATGCGCGGCCTTGTCGACGACACCATCGACGAAGTCGTAGAAACGATCGATCTCCGCGGTAGTCGAGTCCTTGGACACGAGCTTGCGAGATCCGTTCTACGGGATCCGCAAGGTGATCACGGTTGGTGAGTCGGCGTTCCTTTATGATATTGTTGCGTTCATAGGTTGTAGACAACCTACGTAAGAGAAGCGAAGACCATGGTCGTTGCCACGATGTCGACCGCCAAACGCCGCGCCCCCCAGCTCGCAAAAAATGATGACGTCGATCGCAGCGCGTACTGGGATCGCATCCAGATCGTCGACAAGCTCGGCGTATCTGTGCACGCGATCTCGGGGTGGGAGCGTCGTGGGCTGCTCAAGCGCTACGTCGCGCTGCGCCCGGATCGCCGGGGGCACGTGCGTCCGGTGTTCGTCTACGATCCGAACGAGATCGCGCGGCTGCCCAAGCGCGAGCGCTTCGGCCTGTTCGTCGATCCGGGCGAGCTCGCCGCGCGCGCCTTCGAGGCGTTCGATGAGGGATGCACCATCCGCGAGCTCGTCATCAAGCTGCGCCAGACGCCCCTCGTGATCGAGGAGCTGCGCGAGCGCTGGCTGAACGCCGGCGGTGCTGCGCTCGTGATCACGCCGACAATGAAGGCCGAGCTCGAGAAACACGTCGGGGAATTCGGCGACGTGGCCGAACTCGTCGCGCAGATCACGAAGAAGATCGCCGAGAGCGTGTCGCCGAAGGACAAAACGGCGAGCGATTCGATCTCATGACCGCAGCGTCGGGCTTCGGCAAGCGCGACTTCTAGAGATAGCGCCCCACGAGCGACGCGAACGGGCAAGCTTACAAAGCTGCTGCCCGGCGGTCGCTTTTTTTCGGCGCCGGCAGGGAACCTGATCGCGCGCGGACGCCGGCTGGTCGGACCAGCAGCCTACTACCGCCTACGGGGCGAGGCCCGGCGGAAGGTCGGGGCGCCGGAATTTGACGACCGTTATCATTTATTTATTTTTCTCTTTATATATAAAGAGATAAGTTAAATAATGAATGTGTGCACCTTCCCCGGCTCCGCCCCAGGCTTCTGGTGAAGGGTTAATTACCCCTACCCCCCAAAATAACCCTCCCATCGTTTCCCCTGGAACCGCGAGGGCGACGCGGTCCCATTCACATTCAACTTGCGCAGAGCGTCAATGCCGTGGGAATCTCAGAAGTCCGATGACAAAGAAAATCGCGTATGACCCGAACGCCCTCCTATTCCGCTGGAACTACAGGGAAGACGACGGTCTCGTGCGCCTCATCGGGACTGATCCCGAGCTGAAAACAAAAGCTCGATGGTTTCGCTGGCCCGACGTCCCGGGCGGTTGGGAACAGCGCGAGGAGTGGGCACAGGGCACCGCGAACGCGACGCCCGCCGACAACCGCGTCGGGCTCGTGAGCGGCTGGCCAGGAGCGGTGCCGGTGTCGCGCGCGCCGGGGCGCCCGAAGAAAGACGTCGCCGACGACGATCGGCCGGTGAGCGTGTCGACGTCGTTGCGACGCGCCGAGCTGTTCGAGATCATGAAGCTGGCGTCGAGCTCGCGCCAGTCGGTGAGCGAGTGGGTCGCGGCCGTGCTGCGCGATCGCTTGGACAAGGAGCTCGGCGATCCGACCGCGCGCGCCGACGTCGCAGCGTGCGCCAGCGGCGCGGATGTGGAGGCCCGTGGCTGATCTGACGGACAAGAGCGTGCTGCGGCCGTCGATGATCGCCGGCGCCCGGATCGCCGCGGGACGCGGCGCCGAGCGGACGCATCGGCAGATCGGTCGCGAGCTCGAGCCGATCGCGCGATTTGGTTACGCGCTTTCGCTCGCGATCGCGATCTCGTTGCCGACGCACGAGCGACGCGCGAACGCGATCGCCAACGCGATCGTGCTCGCTGGCGCGCTCTTGGATGGCGAGACGATCTACGAAGCGGCGTGATCGCCTAGAACGGCGTCTCGCCCTCGGCCACGCGCCCCACTTCGATCTCGGGCCAGTTGAACGGACCGCCGCACTGCTTGTCGAATTCCTCGCGGCAGATCGACAGCGGGGGAAACTTCCAGAAGATGTCGTTGCCGATCTGCGGATCGCCGTTGGCGTCGCGGCCGCGCAGCTTGGCCTGGAACGTCTTGAGGCCGGGGCACCAGCGTTCGAGTGCGCGCGTGAAGCTCGTCGCGCTCGCGCGCTTGCCGACGCCGAGGCGCTGCGTGTACGTGAGGTAGTCGTCGATGAGCGTGCTCTTGGGCACCGGCTCGGTCCAGCCCGCATGCAGCGGGCGCAGGCTCGCGTCGCACAGCCGGCGAAACCAGAATTCTTCGTGTGGCTCGAGCGAGTGGATCTTCTGATCTTGCAGCGCGGCCGTCTGCGGTACGGTGCGATGATCGAACGCGGAGATATCGCGCGTGAGTAGATCGTGCAAGAGGTTGCCGAGGCCACCGCTCTTCATGTCGGCATCGATCGCGCCGAAGTAGGTCTTGTCTTGCATGTGTGCCGGCGAGACGTCGAGCACGAGGAAGCGGCGCTCGTCGTAGCTCGCCGGCACGACCCACTGCGCGTTCGACGCCATGATGAGGTGCACGTAATTCGGCGCGGCCTCCGCATCGAAGCCCTTGCGCTCGACGACGAACGTGTCTTCCGTGATGAGCGCCTTGAGCACGCCCTCGTGCTTTTTGTCGCCGGCCCAGAACGCCTCGTCGCCGAACAGCACGACGCAGTCGCGCAGGTGCGCGTTGAAGTTTCCGACGATGTGGCGTGCGTCGGAGACTTGCCAGTAGTGCCGACCGAACAGCGCGCCGAATGTCTTGGCGAAGGTGCCCTTGCCGGTGCCCTTGCGGCCGCGCAGCACGACGGCGACCTCGCCCGGTGCGTTGGGGACCTGGACCGCGCGCGCCATCCACGACAGGAGATACTGATAGGACGTCTCGTCGCCGTTGCACAGGTCGACGCGCACGTGCTCGAGGAAACGTAGGTGCTTGTCGCCGGGGCGAGGCTCGACGGCGAAGCCGCGCCACAGGTTGTAGACGCCCTCGAGCTCGCGGCCCGGCGAGAACGAGATCGACGTGTACTGCCGGCGCGCGGATTGATCGAGCCACCACTTGCCGAGCGGGACCTCGATCGGGCGTCCGTTCTTGTCGAAGCCGCACGGCACCTTCATGTGCATCCAGCGATTCTTGAAGTCGTCGAAGCTCTGGAACGTGAGCACGGGGCGACCGTTGAAGGCTGGATCAGGCTGCTCTTCGATCACGCGGCAACGGCCGCCGTAGTTTTCGATCACCGCGAAGCGCTCGTTGAAACGAAGCAGGTGCGGACTGATCGCAAACTCTTTAGCGCGCTCGATCTGGCGGAGCGCGTAGCGCTCTTTCGAGGCGCCCTTGTCGCGCACGCTCGCGGAGATCTCGTACGCTTCGTCGGTGATGATCGCGTAGATCGTCGCGTCGTCGACGCCGGCGCGCACGAGATCACAGCACACGCGCAAGACCACGCGTGATCGATCGACGGGGCCGAGCTCGTCGGGATCGTGGCCCTGCGTGATGAGGATCTTCGTCTTGAGCGTTACCGCGTCGGGGAGCGTGTCGAGCGACTCCAGGCGCGCGACGTTACCGGGCACGCGCGGCACGGTCGGCGATCGGGATCCGAGGGGCGCGCCGCCCTCTTTCCATGCCGCTTGGATCGGCTGCGCGCGCGTGAACGCACTTAGCGGATAGCGTGCGTTGAGATCGAAGTTAGACGACGAAAGCACGTTCGACGCCTCTCCCCTTCGCGCGCTTCTTTGCGTTCGGGTAGTTTACCGATCCCGGCAGCCGCAGAATGCGATCGACGTTGTGGCAGGCATCGGCGCCGAACGACCATTCGAGCTGGCGGTTGTAGCTCTCGATCTCCTCGGCGCGCGCGATGTCCCCGTCGATCAGGAAGGGTTCGTCGAGCCGCCATAATCCCTGATACCCGCCTCCCGAGAACACCACGGCGGTTGGCTTGGGGATCGGCGCGGGTGGATTCGAGAGCAGTCGCAAGATCCGCTCGCGCTCGCGCATCAGATCTTCGCCCGCGCGCGGATCGACGTCGACGTGGAGGAAGTGCGCCGCGGCGATGTCGGCCTTCTCGGCTTTTTTCGATAGCTCGCGCGTCGGTCGATTGACGCTCCAGTAGATGTTCCACTGGTCGTGCTTCTCCAGAAAGGCGGCGACGCGCTTGGTGACGCCGGGATGGAACGTCGCTGTTTCGATCCCGTAGCGATCTACCTCGATCGCGGTGAGACACCACGGCCCCTCGGGATACGCCCAGGAGAGGAAGTCGATCGCGAGATCGGGATCGTGCTTCATGGCTAGAAGGGCAGCGCCTCCTGCGAGGTCTGCGAGGTCTGAGGCGTCGCCGGCGAGCTCGCCGGCGACGGTTCTGTCACCTTCGTCGCCGCCGGCGCCGCCGGTGCGCCAACGCGCGCCGCGCGCGCGGCCGCGAGCTCGGCCCGGCACGGCGGACAGTGGATCGATCCGCCGTCATCGCCGCCGATCGTCTGGATGAAATGGCAGTGTGGCCAGGGCACGCCGGTGATGTGCTCTTGGCGCGCGCACTTCGTCCACACGTCGATCGTGGCGCCGGGGACCCACGACACGCGCTTGCCGGCACGATAGGCGCCGAGCGTGATCCCGCCATACTTGCCGTCATCGAGCGCGTGCATCGCGGCCATCTGGTGGCCTAGGGCGTTGGTCGTCACGGTGTTCCCTTGCAGCGGACACCGATGTTGAGCTGCTCGCCGAAGAAGCGGATGTAGACGTCGGCCTCGGGGACGCGCGCGCTCAGCTCGGTGACGAGCTGCCGCGCGCGCGCGAGCTCGCAGGGATGACGAGGCGAGAACAACATGCCCGTACTGAGCGTGGTCTCGTCGAGACCGAAGCCATTTCGCGCGAGGAAGAATTCGATACCGCTCCACACGCTCGGATGACGATTCTGCAAGAACATGCCTAGTTCCCCTGCCTGCCGATGATCAGCTCCGGCAGCTTCCCGATCTCGTGCGCGTCGAGTACCGCGACCGCGTTTACGCGCAAGGTTCCTGCCGTCGCTCGTCCGACGATCTGCGCGGCGATGTCGCCGTCGAAGAGCAGCCATTGCCGGGCCTCGCGTACCTCGAGCACGAGGTGCGTCGTGCCGTGCGCGGCGCGCCAGCGCTTGAGCAGGAACACGCGTTGTTGCGGCGTGAAGTGTTTGATCTGAACGATGTGCTGCTCCTTCGGCCAGCACGGGATCGTCTTGAGCTCGATCCAACCGAAAATGTAATTGATATCTGGCGTACCTGGATGAATTGGATTCTCGACGCGGATTGGATCGAGTTTGGCCATGACGAGATGTGGTCGAAACTTGCGCCACATGAGACTTTCAGCGCGCACGCCACACCTTTCCATTTCGAATCAATGAGATCGTTGCTTGTGATACGCCATAGTGTGCTGCGAGTTCGACTCCTTTTTTGGAGGAATTTCTGATTTCATCTACTTGCAAAGATGTCAGTTTTGCCTGGTGGTGACGTTCGTGACGTAGCAATGTTCCATGACGACGCATATCATCGCGATTCTCACCAATGGTTCCCCATACAAGGTTGTCGCGTCGGTTGTTTTCGGGATTGCCGTCTAGGTGACGCGCTTGTTGTCCGTCTTTGCGTGGTCCGATGAATGTTTCAAGTACAAGTCTGTGTACGTAGAAAGGTCGACGTTTTGAATTGCCGTTGACGCGAATATGTACTTGTAGATAGCCACCGCGCGCTTCTAATTTGTCTGGATTATAAAGACGAGGGGGCTTGAGATGAGATCCTCGTACTTGTCCGAAGATCGATACTTCGATTCGAGGATCGGTTGGCCATGGCTTCCACTCTTCGGTTGACATGAGGAATTTCGGCTTCTGAAAAGCTTCTAATTCCTTCCAAGTCTTGCCTCGTTTAAGCAAATTGATTGTGTGGCGATGAACGTGCAGTCGCTCAGCAACACTTTTTTCGCCTTCTCCGTGTTCTAAACGCCCCATAGCTTCTAGGGCGAGGTCGAAGGTCAATCGTTTATTCACGACGCGCTCCTCGGCCGCGGCATCCGCCGGTTGTGCTCCTCGCTCGTGCCGAGATCGATTGCGGCGAGCTCGCGCGCGACGCGGCGAAGCAGGCCGGCCGTCTCGATGCGCGCGCCGCTCCACTTGCTCTCGCGCGGACCGGCGATCAGGAGGCGTAGTCGCCGAGGGCTCTTGATGTCCGGGCCAAATCCGAGCTGGCGCTGCGCGAGCGCGCGGATCCAGCACGCGATGTTGTAGGTGCTCGTGGTCGGATCGACGATCAGCCGTGGCAGCCGCCGCTCGGCGGCCAGATCGAGCGTCTTGGCGGTGCCCGGTGTGGCGCGGGGATCGCTCATGTCGGGCACGACGACGAGGAGCGCCTCGGCATCGTGCACGTTCATCTCCGTGCGCGCGCTGTAACCCGAGCGGGGGCAGGGCGTGAGGTAGCGCGCGATCGCCTTGGGGATCTTGCCGAGCTCGTCGCGGCCGTCCCGGGGCATGTAGCCGCAGACGCGCCAACCGTCGATCTTGAGCGCGGCCTCGTGCGCGCCGCGATCGACGCCGGTCTGGCCGCCATGTAGGACTCGGATCATCGGCATCCCCGCGTCAGCACGATCATGGCGCCGAGCACGATCGCCGCGACGCCCTGCGCGACGACGAGCCAGCGCAGGAGGATCCGGATCACCGACTCGCGGCGCGGCCGCGGCGCCGTGACGGCGTCGTCATCCGGCGCGCCCTCGGCGCTCCACGCCGCGGTGTCGCTCGCGAGCTCCCGCGCATGCGCGTCGTGGCAGCGCGGACAGCGCGGCCGCTCGCCGAGGATCGTCGTGCCGCAGTCGATACAGCTCGTGACCGTCATGGAGTGGCGACCTCATATTTGGGATTGCGGCGGCCGCAGCGGTTCGGCGGGCGCGGGATAGGTGATAGGCCCGCGAAGCGGCGCTCGCCGCGCACGCATTCCCACACGAGCGTCTGCGATACGTCGAAGCGATCGGCGATCTCTTGCAGGGAGAGATCGCCGAGCGCGTAGAGCTCGCGGATACGCGCGATTGCGATGTCGTCGACCGGGGGAACCCAATCGGCGTGCGTGATGTAGAGCTGCGCGGTCGTGAGCAGGATGATCGTCGCGCCGACGCGGCCGATCTCGACGAATTTTCCCCGGACGCGGATCGGCGGGCGTTGTCGAAAGTTACCGACTCTCACCGCAACGCCTCCTGGGCCGCCGCGATGAAGCGGCGGAGCTCGCGCGGCGTGATCCACGCGCTGGCAGACGCGTCGGGGCTGCCCGTGATCGCGAGGTAGCTCGGTCCGCGGGGGCCGAAGTTCTCGAAGAGGATCTTGCGATTGGAGAGTGCGCGGATGCGACGCTTGACGCGGGGCTTGACCTTCACGCGGCCTCCGCCAGGCCGAGCCGATCCGCGCAGCCGTCATGGATCGCATGCCATGTGTGGATCTTCATCTCCCGGAGTACGCCGAGCACGGAGTGGCGGCGCTTCTGCCGGTACCACCCGGGCCGATTCGGATCGGGCTGATCCCAGAGCATGCGCCGGGCTTCGGCGAAGCTCATGCCGAGCCGATGCTCCTCGTAGGTCGCGCCGCAGACACATTGCGGCGGAGTTCGCTTCGTCATGGGGCCTCTCCGGCGAACGCGGCGGCCATTCCGCGGCGCGATTGGTCGATGGCTTCTTCCTCGACGATCGAGACGAGCCGACTCCACGAGCTGATCGAATGCGCGGTCCATGGCACGGGCTCGCCCGTGTTGTGGGGCGTTCGCCAGAACACGCCGCACCGGCCCGGCCAGCGCTCGAGCCACGCGCGGACGTGTGGCGCGTGATCGTCGACGAAGACGTCGGCCTCGAAATCGTGCTTCTCGTTCTCGTGGTGAACGTGGTCGGCGGGGATCGCGAAGTGATAACAGAGCCAGTCGGTGCGTTCCTGCTGCCAGGAGGCACTCCCAGGCCACGGAGATGTGACGACGTGGACGTCGCCGAGCTCGCGCAGCTGGCGTACGCCGGCGATCGCGCCCGGGTAGACGTCGAGCGTCGAGCAGAAGCTGTCCGACGTGCGAATCGCTTCCTTCACGCGCCGGGTCTCGTCGTACGAGAGCGCGAGCGCCTTGCAGAAATCGAAGCGATCAACATCGGTCTCGCGCCAGCGCTTGCCGGTGACCTGTTCGATGACGCGGAGGGCACCGGCGGTGAAGTTGCTCAGGAGTCCATCGCTGTCGAGTGCGATCCGCATTAGTCCGTCTCCCCGACGCCGTATACGGTCGATCCGTCGAGCACGAGCGCGTCGATCTCGGTGCAGCCCGGATCGATGTCGATCGCGAACAGGCCGCCGACCATCGTTTCGCCGTCGTCGTTTTGGACGCGGACGATCACTTCCATGTCGGGTGTCGCCTCGGCCTTGCCGGCGAGCTCGGTGAGCTTGGTGAACAGATCGCGGAACGTCATTGTCTTCACGCCGCTCTCCTCATCGTGAACGCCTCGATCACGGCGGTCTGGAACGTGGGCGTGCGCGTCTCGCCGAACGTCTCGGGTGTCAGGATCCCCGGCATCGGCGGGCGCGTTAGATCGATCTGCGTCTTGCCGAGTTCTCCGGCGCGCTTCCACTCGAGGATCATTCCGCGCGAGAACTCGCCGCCGACCGCGACGACGCCGTCCGCGCGCTCAAGCGCGGCGATCGCGTCGCGCAGTCCGCGCTCGCGATCGATCATCGTCTCGGCGTACGGGATCCACGGCGCGGCGATGACGATGTTGGGGATCGCGTCGATGAGCGCGCGTAGCCAGAGTTTGGCTGAGGCGACGTTCATGGCGCGCGTGGTGCCGATCGAGACGGGGTGGAGTAGGAAGAAGATGGGGAGCGTCACGCGGCTTCCTTTCGTAGATCGTTCGAAGTCACGGTGCAGAGCGCCGTCGTATCGCCGTACGATGTGCCCTTCTTCAAATCGACGCGCGACGGCACGCGCAGCTCGGGCGCGACCGAGACCATCACCTCGGCCATGTGCCGCGCGCGATCGTCGGAATCGTCCGAATAGTCGAACTCGTCGTGAACGGTGAGCTGGAGTGGATAGCCCTCGCGATCGAGCGCGATGAGCGCGAGCTTGGTCTGGCGCGCGGCCGCGTACTGGATGAGCTTGTTGAGCGCCTTGTGCGATTGCATAATGGCGCCGTTACTATCGAGCTCGAAGTGGATCCGCCGTCCGTCGATGCCGCGGATGTACTTCTTGTCCTCGCCCGCGCGCTGGCACTTGCGCATGAGCGCCTTGACGTACGGCACGCCGCGATCGAACTTGTCGATAATCGCCTGCGCCTCGGGACCGGCGGCCTCGTACTCGTAGCCGGTTCGATCGTTCACCTTCATGACCGTCGGCTTCTTGAGTTTCTTTGCCATTTTGCCGCCGCCCATCCCGTACCCCCGCCCCAGGTAGATCTCTTTCAGGTCGTCGCGTTTCTCGTCGGGCACGAGATCGACGAGCATCTGGTAGCAGTCGTAGAGCGGATCGCGGCGGAGGATGTCGCCGGCCTGGCGAGCGCCCGGCAGCCGGCACTCCTCGCTGTAGTGGATGATCCAGCGCGGCTCTTGCTGGCTGTAATCGCCCGAGTACCAGTTCTTTCCCTCGTCGGCGACGTACACCTTGCGCCAGCGTTTCTGGATTTCCTTCGAGCGCTTCATCGACGCCTGCACGTTCGGGTGCTTCGCCGACACGCGTCCGAAGCGAGCTCCCTCCGCCTCGTCCTCGTCTTCGGCGTCGTCGCTGTCGCTCGCGAGCTGTTTGAATGTCGGGTGCAAGCGATCTTTGATCAGGTGCTTGCGGACGCCGCCGACGTACGTGCCGAGCAGCTTGTCGAACTCGCGGCCGGAGATGATCGCGCGCGCGACGGGATCATCGATCTGTTGGAGCCACAGCTTCTGAATCGTCGGCACCATCTTGTGCGTGCCGCCGTGCTCTTTCATCGGCACGTGGATCCCGCGCTTGCGCAGGGCCGGTGCGATTTCGGCGCCCTTCGCCAGCGAGTTGATGCGAATTCCGGTGAGGTGATGGATTTGATCGATGTAGTTCTGGCGGCGCTCTTTCGCCCATGCCTCGATGCGATCGAGCTCATCGAGATCGACGCGGATCCCCAGGCGCGTCATGCGCACCAGCGCCGGGGTCACCGCGCACTCCATTTCGTAGGTCGTCCACAGGCCGAGCTCTTCGATCTCTTTCTCCTGGCGCCGGAGTAGCGCGAGCGGTGCGCGCACGTCCTGCTCGCCGTACGCGCCGACCGCGCCGGCGTGCAGGCGCCACAGGCCCTTCTTCGGATCGACGCCCCACACCTTGGCGTGCTCGCGCAGGGCGCGCTCGTCCTTGCCAGGCAGGCCGCGCCGCGCGCAGACGGCGTCTATGTTGTAGTTGGTCTGGAGCTCGTCGATCACGGGCTCGGCAACCTGCGTGTCGCGCACCTTCTGACGCACGCCGATCGGGACCTTGTATTCCCAGAACCAGTCGAGATCGTACGGCGCGTAGTTGAAGACGGCCTCGCCGTTGAAGCACGCGACCTGATCGCGGAGGTACCGCCAGACTTGCTCTTCGTCGAGGTTGCCGCCGCCCTCGTGGCGGATCGGCAGGTAGTACGCGGGACCATCTTCGATCGCGAACGCGATGCCGCAGACGTAGCCGCCGCGCCGCACGCCGGGGCCGAGTTTGTGGAGATCATCGTCGCGGCATTCAACGTCGAGACAGATGCGCTTGGCGTCGGACCAGCTCGGCAGCGTTGCGAGGTTTGGCGCGGTCCATGTGATCGCCGGCTCGAAGAGCGGGCGTTGCAGCCAGCCAGGATCTCTCGCGGAGATCACGCCTTGACCTCGCGCGCGTGCTCGGGCAGCGCCTTGGGATGCAGATCGTCCCCGAGCTTGGCGTGCTCGGGGCAGTAGTCGTACATCTTCGTGGGGCCGCGCGACGGTCCTGCGGCGACGAAGCCGTGCCGCCAGCCGCGCAGCGCGGCGAGCTGACGGGTCTGATCAGCGCGCGGCAGATCGAGCGCGATCCGCTCGCCGCAGGCGGGGGCATCGCACGCGATCACGTAGACGTGCAGGACGCTCATGACGGCTCCCCGCGATCTTCGATGACGACGACGTCATGCCCGTCATGTGTTTCGAGTCGGACGAGGCGCCTCATCATCTCTTGCGGCGGCTCGAGCGCGCAGAGCGTTTCGATCCAGTTCGCGCGGTAGGTGTTCATCAAGATGAGGAGCCGGCGCTCGGTGTCCTTCACGTCGCCACGGTTCCAGGCGGCGATCGCGCCGTTCGCGAGATCGATCGCGCTCATTCGCCGGCGCTCCCCCACGCGATCGCCGGTGCGACCTCGCGCAGGATCTCTCGCGCGCGCTCGCGCGCGTTGCCCGTCCACGATCCGGCATTGCGCCCGCTTGGGTGCGGTAGCGATACGAGGTGCATCTCACCGTTGGTCCGGGACACGATCTCGTGCGTGAAGAAGGGCTGCCCGTAACCGAACGCGTCGGCGACCTTGCGGCCGAGCATCACGATCGTTCGCCATGGCGCCGATGGATCGGCGACGAGCAGCGCGGCGCGGCGCCGCGCTTCCCTCATCGACCACGATCCGTTGCACAGATTGCCGCGGTGGAGCGCGAGGTACTGGTGCTGCGGCAGACCGAGGATCCGGCGCAGGTTGTAACCAGCGCAACCGACGGGGTAGCAGTAGAGCGCGTAGGACGGATCGCCGTGCCCGGCGAAGTAGGGATTCGCCTCGCCGACCAGCAGCACGCTCGGCGGCGCGAGCTCGCCGCGGATCTCCTCGCGCGCGACGCAGTCGATCATGCCGCCCTCCGCCGACCGGCCTTATCGAATCCCGGCCGGAACCGCTGCCCGTCGCTCGCGTTGCACGGGATGCACAGCGCGCGCATCGCGACGCCGGCCTCGTATTCCTTCCAGTACCGCGCGTACCGGCGGTGCTGGTTCAGGCTCTCGTGCTGCCAGCCGATTCCGTTCTGGTGATCGACTTCGAGGTTCTCGTGACCCACTTGCTTGCCACAGCCGGCACAGATCCCATCGGGTGAGAGTCGCTTGATGAGATCGAGGCGGCGCTTGTGGGCGTACTTCGCTCTCTCGCGCGTGCGCTCGTTCGCGGTCATGCGCGCGCGGCGCGCGCGCGAGCGGAGTGTCGAGGGGTTGACAGCGATCATGCGGCCCCTTTGTAATCAACGAAGATGTTTTGTGCCGCCTTCCAGATACGCCCGTCGCGAATATTCCGTACAGTGGCCGGATCGACATTGTATCGCTGTGCTACCACCGTCATGCGTTCTCCAGCATTGATCGCAGCCAAAATTTCTTTGGCAAGCTCAAGTGTTAGTTTGCGCGCGTGCCATTTCTTCTTTCCTCGCCAATCAACTGGAATGGACTGTGCCTTATACAAACCATGTTTAGATCGCACAAGCTCCTGATTGCGCGTGAGCAAATGAAGGGCTGAGTACGCAGTAGACCTGTTTATGCTTAAGAACCGAATAATTTCACCCGCCGAAAATTCGGCGTTTGAGTTTTCCATGAACAGGGCGAGAATGCGCGAACGCAGCGACAGCGAAGCGTTTGCTGCTGTATCACTTGGTGAAAATCGCGCTTTGACCGTTTCCGGTAGACAATAGCGATGTCGTCCGAGCCGTACTTGCAATAATTTTCCGTCTTTGATTAGTTGTTTTAGTGCTGTGATCGGCACATGCCCATTGCCGAGGCGCTCGCTGATTTCGCTGATTGACAGGAACAGCCCAGGAGAGAATAAAGCGAGTATGTTGTCCATTGTGATCATCGTCGAAGATCTGTGTGGAGCAACAGCTACATATGGAGCTGCATTCTGCTTACGCTTAGCTGTGCGAACGCGGTGACAACAGGCACAAATGATTTCGCATTTTGCGATCTCTTCTAGAATCAGTTGTAGCTTGTAGCCTTGTGAGACCATTTCAGCGATCGATTTGCTCTTGGGTCCGATATGATCAAAATCCATCGCGACCGGCGGAAAGCGGTTCCCACAGTCCAGACACGGAACGTCCTTTATTTTGTCGATGGCTATTTTGGCATTAACCTTGTTCTGTCGATCGCGTTCCTGTTTTTTTGATCTGTTGTTTGCGTTGTAGGAACGCCGGTAATCTACAAGCCGTTCAAAGTTGTCCTTCGCGTACGCGCCGCGACATTCCCAACAGTCTCCACGTTGCGTTGTTACGCCAGAGCGCAACACGAAAGATGCAAAGCGATCGATCGGTTTTTCTTGGCCGCACTTCTTGCAAGTCTTTAATGCTATTGTCATTGGACAATTACCAGTTGCTTACTCGCACGTGTCAAAGCGGTATATTTCCAGCGGCTGGCATTGTAGCCAAAGGTAGCTGATTCATCAAATACCAATACATTTGGCCAACTTGAGCCCTGACTTTTGTGGCAGGTAATTGCCCACGCGTAGCCGACTTCCGCGTGATCACGTCGCCGTACATTTGCTAGTTCCTCTTCGCGCGCCATGAAGTGATGGAGCCACGCGCTGCACTCGATGCTGCCGTCCTCGTCTTCGAGCTCGATCTTGGCGGTCATCGCGTTGAGGTTCGGGATGCAGCGCGATACAACCGACGTCGCACCGTTGAGCAGGCCAAGCTCGTGATCGTTGCGAAGACAGATTGCTTTGTCGCCCGGCACGGGAGCTGGCTCGTCCGCGCGTCCGAGTAGACGACGGATCTTCACGTTGCACGCGTGTCGAGTCTTGTTGCGGCCGACGATCATGATGTCGGTTGTGAGCGCGCGCTGTTCGAGCGATGGATCACCGCGGCGCAGTACCTCACAGTCGCCGTGCTTACCGTATGGCAGGGGCTCGCCGCGGCGCGCGAGACCGGCGAGGAAGTGGATCGGGCTGTCGGCCTCCTGGCGATGGATCTCGGTGAGTAGGAAGTCAGGTTCGCGCGCCGTGAAGTAGCCCTCGCCGTAGACGGGTGGAAGCTGTGCTGGATCGCCAAGCACGAGCAATTTAGTGCCGAACGATTCCAGATCGCGCCCCATACGCTCGTTCGCCATGCTGATCTCGTCGATTACGCAGAGGGCCGCATGACGGAGCGCGCTGCCCGCGTTGAGGACGAAGCGTGGTCCGTTCTTTTTTGCGTCGTCTTCTTCGGCGCGCCGGATCTGAGCTTCGATACGATCGGCAGTTTTTTGCGCGTCTGGATCGCCCGTCGCGCGCAGGCGGGCGACTTCGGCGTGCAGCGTGAGCAGCTCTTCGGCAGTGAGCGGTACGTTGTCGCCGGTTGGTTGATAAATGAGTGAATGCACTGTGACTGGATTCGGGCAGCGCTTCTCGCGCAGCACTTTGGCCGCTTTTCCCGTCGGAGCGCAGAAGATGACATCGCCGTCGACATCTTCAGCGAGATCTTTCGCGAGCGTCGTTTTTCCGGTGCCCGCGTAACCGGCGAGGTAGAACACTTGTGGGGCATGCGGATCGGCGAGCCAGCGTTTCACGGCGAGGAGCGCGCGATCTTGTTCGGGCGTGTGGAAAAGTTTCACTATTCACCCTCCGCCGCGCGGAGTCGCTCCGCGTGCAGGCCGCGGATCGGCGCCACGGTGCCGATCGTCGCGATGCACGGCGTGTCCCCGGCGGCGCCGCACGTGGGGCACGAAACGACGCACGCCGGGTGACGGGGAGGTTGATCGGAAAACCACGCCGTGTCACGGGCGTGATCGTTCACGGAATGCGCGACAGGAGAACGCATCGACAGGTCACCACCTCAGGAACAACGAATGCGACAGGTACGAGCGCCATAAAAGGGCGGCCCTGCCGCCGCCGACCTGTCAGCGGCAGGCGGCAGAACCTTGAGCCGGTATCGCCTGTCTCGGCTACGCCGGCAAATTTCTGACACTAGAAGGGCGCGGGCTCTTCCGCGTTCGGTGCCGGATCCTGGCTCATCGTCTCGTAGGCCGCCTTCGCGTGGCCCGCGAGCACGTCGTCGTGCAGCTTCTTGGCCGCGACGTAGCGCGGATCGTTCTTGCCGATGAGCGACGGCTTGAGATCGTCGCCGCCGAGCTCGGGCGACAGGACCGGGATGAAGTAGGTCCCCTTGGAGTTCGTCTCGATCTCGGTGGTCATCCGCACGCGGTGCGAGAACAAGGGGATCTGGCCCGGGTTGAACTTCTTCTGCACAGTCGTCCCGTCCGCCTGCCTCATCGGCAGGGTCGGGCTGAACTGCGCCAGCTGGCTGTTCCACGCGCGGTAGACCTTGATCTTGGTCGACGCGAACGGGATGACGCCGAAGCCGACGATTTCGCGATCCTTGTGCAGGATCGCGTAGACCTCGAACGTCTCGACGAGCTCTTGGGTCGGCAGCGGCTTGTTCTTTTCGTCGAGCTTGGGCTTGCCCTGGTCGTCGATCTGCGGGAACGGGATCTTGCCGATGTTGCGGCCGTCGTTGCGCGCGATCATCGCGGCGACGATCTTCGAGCTCGGCTCGTAGCGGCCGCGGAAGCCGCCGCCGTCGTCGCGCGGCACGAACGCCAAGAAGCAGCGATCCGTGATCGCGGGCGTGAACGTGAGGTCGTCCATCACCTCGCCGGTGACGGTGTTGTAGATTTGCCCCGCGTGGTACTTGCCCTTGCTCTCGACGACCTGCGGGCTGTTGGATTGGAGGACGACCAGCATGGGGATCTTGCGATCGACCATCGTCTGGTTCTCGTAGCCCTGGCCGAGATCCTCGCCGAAGTCGTCGAAGACTTCGATGGCGGTGGTCGGTGGCGGCGCGGTCATCGCCGTGGTGTCCTTCTTCGCAGCTTCTTTCGTGCTCATGTCGCTTGCTTCCTTCCTTCGTTCGTTTTGTTCAGCGCGGCGCCGAGGCGTCGCGAAATCGACGGCACTTTGTTTCCAGCCACGCGATCGCGTCGTCGTGGCGGGCGTGCTGGGTGTCGCGCGCGACGTCGCGCGCGAACGTCCTGAGCGGAACGTTGCTAGGACGCGCGCGCTTGAGGCGCGCGCCGGGCGTGCCGGTGCCGACGCTCACGCGTCCCTCCGCGCGAGCTTCGTCGTCTTCTGATCGAACACGTTGAGGCAGTCGCGCGGGACGATCTTGCCGGCGGCGACGAGCTCGCGGATGAGCGCCGACAGCGTGCCGGCGTGGACGTCCTTGTACGATTGGGGATCGAACCCGCGCTCGCGCAGCTCGGCGGCGAGCTGCGCGGCGCGCTCGTCGTGGCCGCGATCGAGATCGACGACGATCTTGTTCTTGATCACGCCGCCGTTGCCGCCTTCCATGAGCCACGCGAACGCGCGTGCGCGCTTGTCGACGTGCTCGAGTCCAGGCAGCGAGGCGCGAATCTCGCGCTTGACGACGACCTCGATGCCCGAGCTCGTTGTGCACTTGTCGAGGCGCATTTTTTCGAGCAGCTCGGGGATCTGGCGCTCGAGTAGATCGCGCTCGGCGTCCTTGGCCTTCTGGAGATCTTCCTCGGCGCGCTTGCGGCGCGCGATCGCGCGCTCGGCCAGGAGCGTGAGCCGATCGAGATCGGCGAAGGCTTGGGCGACGACGGCTCCATCCGGATCCGCGTCGCTCCCGAAGTCGAAGTCGTTTTCGGCGACGCCGGTGGCGTCATTGACAGGTTGCATGCGATCGACGCTCGCACGCAGGTCTGACGGTGAGTCTCGGCGGTCAATCTGCCGAGCAGATGCAATCACAGAAGGACAGGTCATCGCAGGCGAAGTCGCCTTCTACGAAATCGTCGCGTGCGCCGTCAACGTCGAAACGAGCGCGATCGTCACAGCGCGCGATGACGCACGGACAGATCGTGTCGTGATCGCACGCTGACGATTCGGATCTGTCCACAACGCGATTGCGGGGCGCGTCGTCGATCGATCCACAGGACGCACAAGTTGTCCACAGAACCCTTTGGCCTGCGGATCGCGCGAGATCGCGCGCGGCCTAACTTCGCCTGACCGAGATCGCGCGAGTGAGGCAGCGCTCGCACGTGATCGTCTCGTCCGCGCGCGCTGGCGCGTCGAGCTCGATCAAGTCGAGGCACTCAGCGCACCACGCGTAGCGCGCGCACGTCGCGCACGCATTCCACACCGCGCCGTGGACGCAGCGCGGTTGGGGGACGTAGCTCGGTACGCGGCGGCGGGACACCGAGCGAGCGTAGTGGACCGGTGTGACAGTTACACGAACTAGATCCCGCGCGTCCACGGGCCGACGATCTGCGGCGCTTCCTCGCGGCGCACGGCGCGTACGACGCCCGACCACGGCCACTGCTTGACTCGGTGCCGGAACGACTCGAACACGAGCTCGCAGCCGCTGTCGCCGGCGAGCAGCGTGATCGGGGCCTTCTCGGTGATGATCGCGGTGAAGGAGGGGGCGCCGTCGATGCGGCGCGCGCCGGGCGCCTCCCAATCGACGCGCGGCATGCCGTTGTCGAGCGATGGGATCGCGTCGGCGAGGAGACGCTCGGCGAGCTTGAGCAGATCGGTAGCTTGTCCGTCGCGACGCAGTTGCTTGATGTAGGCGCGGGCGACGGCGAGCTCGGATTCGGTCATGATGGTGTCCTCTCTTCGTTGCGCTCGACCGTCAGTCGAGACCCCTGGCCTTGCGAATTGCCAGCGCGGTTTCTAACGCTGGCAGCGCGGCGAGATCTTTCGGCCGCCCGGCGGCCCGCTTGGACTTGATGACGTCCACGAGTGACGCGACGGTGAGGACGTCGGTGCCGACGGGTGCTAGATGCGATCGGGCGCGCGCAGATGCGTAGGTGATCCCGCCGGACAGCTTGTCGAACAGGATGTCGATTGGGACGCGCGGGCCGAAGATGCGCCGCGTCTTGTCGGCGATCGGAACCAGGGTGCCGCCGAGCTCGGCCGCGAGCAGCTTGAGCTTCTTCTGATTCTGCGGCGTGTCGCGCACGAGGAGATCCACGTCGTGCGTCAGTACCGACGCGTCGCTGAGGATGGCTGCCGTGTTTCCGACCACGATCGCCTCGAGCTTCACGCGGCGAAGTACTGTCGCGAGGATGCCTAGGAATCGATCATCTCTAGAAATCATAGCCGCCTTCGGGGCGCGGGAAGATGAAGAAGACGCGATCATCACGGGGACCGCGGCACATGCGCTCGATGACGAGCAGCGCGTCTCCCGGATCGGTGTCTGGGATCTTCGACGCGATCTCCGCGTAGATCGCCTGGATCCGCGCGACCAGCACGTTCGCTTTTCGAGGTCGTCCGCCGAGCGCGCCGTTGCGGCGCGAGGCGCGTTTGCGCGCGCTGTGTGTCATGACGAAGATTGTAGCGCCGCAGTTAGGTTTGGTCAACGCGTCGCTAGAAAACCTAGGATTAGTTTCTCCGATAGTTCTTGAAGAAGTCGGGTTGCTGCTCGTCGCGCAGGAGCTTGCCGTGATCGTCGAGTTCGACGCCGAAGAAGTTGCGGCAGCCTCGGTCGAAGTGTGATTGGACGTACTCGCGCGAGAGCTTCCACTTGACGCCCTCGAAGGCGGCGCGTGCTCTCATGTAGGTGCAGAGTGCGTTGACTTCCATCGCACTTCAACCTTCCTCGAGCCACGCTCGATAGCTGTCGCCGGTAAGTTGATCGGAAATATTTTTGCTCTCGCGCAGCGATCGCAGGATCTTTTCATCGACGGTGCGAGCGGCGATGAGATCGTAGTACGTCACGGCCTTGTGCTGTCCCGGCCGGTGCGATCGATCTTCGGCCTGCACGCGGTCGAGCAGGCTGAATGTGTTCGAGTAGAACACGTGCGCGCTCGCCTCGTTGATCGTGAGGCCGACACCCATGCTCGCGGCTTTAGCGATGATAAAACGGGCCTTGCCAGAACGGAAGCGATCGAGGGCGATCTCTCGCTTCGGTCCAGAGACCTCACCGTCATAGCGGACGCACCTCGCCGGACCGAGCTCGCGCGTGATTCGATCGATGTCGTACGTGAAGCGTGCCCAGATGATCGATGGCGGCAGATCTTCGCAGAGTTCGAGTAGGTGCTCGATGCGGGGATCGTGCCCATCGCGCGGGAAGAGCTGTGGAGGAGCATCTGGATTTTCGACATCTGGCAGGAAGCCGCACGCGAGCTGTTGCAGGCGCAAAACGCGTACGAGTGCGAGCGTGGCGGTGACGAGCGTGCCGGAGTCGAGCTCGAGCATATATTCGCGTCGTAACTGATCGTAGGCGCGGCGCTGCTCGGGGTGGAGATCGAACAAGATCCTCGAGTAAAGCTTCGGGGGCAGATTGAGCCCAGCGGCCTCTTTCGTGAGGCGAGAGGACATTGGCTGGAGCATCTCGCGGAGGCGATCGAGCTCGCGGAACCCGACGACGACCTCGATGGTTCGTCCAATCGTCGGTTGATGTTTTTCGGCCGCTGACGAAGAAACATCACCATTTGGTTGATGTTTTTCGATCAGGGTCGAAGAAACGTTACCGATGCTTTCTAAATCGAGCTGTTCGTAGAGATCGACATCGCCTGCGCCGTGCGGGACGATCGGATCACGCTTGCTGGTCTTGACCTTGTTGTCATCGCGATCGTCCTCGCCGCCCACGACGATCTTCTTCATCACCGCGAAGCGCGCTTGGAACGCGGTCCACGATCCGATTCCGTGACGAACCCAGTAGTTCTCGTCGAGGATCTTCATCTGCGCGTAGACGTCGAGGGCACTGTTTGTCGACGGCGTGCCGTTCAACAAGCGCACGTAGCGTGCGAGTTTGCGGAGCGCGGCGACCTTCTTCGTGCGCAGCGCTGTCGGATTCTTCACCCGGCTGCCCTCGTCGATTACGAGCATGAAGCGCGGGCACTTCTCCTTGAAGGCGAGCACCGCGGCACGTCCACGCGCGGTGATAATCCCCTCGAAGGTGCAGGCGAAGAAGAGGAGCTTCTGCTGGTTGTTCAAGAGCTCGGCGAGCGCGCGATCTTGTCCCTTGCCGCGATCGGAGTGCCAGTCGAGACCGTTCCACTCGATCGCACAGTGTCGCGGGATTTCGTCGGAGACCCACGCTCGATGCACACCACGCGGCGCGATGACGACGGCACCGTCGATCTTGCCGGCGTTGTAGAGGCGGACGGCCGTGTGGATCGTCGGGGCGGTTTTGCCGCAGCCGCACTCCCAGAAGATAGCGAAGGCTTCGTGCTGCCACGTCTCTTCGAGCAGCGCCGTTTGATGCGGGAAGAGAGGAGGAGGAACCTTGGATTGCATTGGAGCGCACCGCTTCGCGTGGGCTTGCAGGGACATGCTTCGCCTCGCCGTGCGATGGCCAGCATTGCCCGGCCTGGCCACGGCATGCGTTACAGGGCAGCGTTAAGCTGTTTTTTTCGCTTCCTTGATCTTCTGTTCTACGAATACCTCCCAGTGCGATACGAGGAAGCGGCCAAATGGCCCCTTCCTCGATGGCCTGAAGTCTCCGAGTCCGATTTTTGTGCCGAGATCGTCGACGAGCAGCCGAACGATTGCGTGATCGAACATCTTGTCGTCGATGAGTAACGTGAAGTCGAGCCCCCACGCGTCGAAGCGTGGTCGATGACACATCATCCGCCCGCCGGTCGCGGGGTTCACGACAGAGCGGCTGTCGACCTCCCAGGTTGGCCACTCTCCGGGCTTGAATGGATCGGAGAGTAAGCATTCGAGCTCTTCGATCTGGACGCCAGCCGGGACGAGCGATGACTTGTGTGTCGTGATCGCTTTGCGTCCCGCCTTGTGAAAGGCGCCCGCGTCGATGAGGCCACGAAAAACGTTCGGTCCGGGTAGCATCGGCCGTCCATTCGCTGACGTGTAGAGCTTTGGTTCGGCTTGCTCGCGTGGTGTGCCGCGCGCGCTGATTGTGATCGTGGAGGAAGAACCGGCGCTGATCTTCGCGGCCGCTTGCTCGGTGAAGCGATTCATGAGGAGCGGCGAGGAGCCGGCGATGGAGCATTTGATCTTGGACACAAGAACCTTTCCTTGGAGAGCTTTGCCTGTGGCGAGCCTAGCCGGGGACTGCCTTGCCCCGCCGAACCGAGCCACGCCCTGAACTAACGTCTCGCTCGATTATTTCATTGGCCGCTTCGCGCAAAAATTCCGCGATACGTAGCCGCTTCGTCTTCGCGTGCTTCAACCAACGCCGATAATCCGCCGGCGTGCAGCGCATCTCGAAGCGTTTCGAGAGTCGCCGTGAGGGATGCAGTACGTTCACGCCACGGGCTTGTACGTAAACGTAGACGGGATGTCAAGCGTCATCTGGCCGCGCGTCTCTGACGCTTCGCGAGCTCTTCGACGATCTTCTGCTGCCAGCGCTCGAGCCACGCGAGCCGCGATCGCCCGCGCGCGTTCGCGGTGATGTGCTGCATGCGCGCGTCGATGTGGACGAGCGCGTCTTCGAGCAGCTCGCGCGAGACGGTCGTCCAGGTCGCGTAGCGGCCGACCAATAGGCCGAGCCGCATGAGCGGCGTTGCCCGGAAGCGGCGCTGGCGCTGGCGCTCGAGCTTTGCCGCGCGCCGATCTTCGTTCATGGCCCTCACGTGGCGGTCTCCGAAAAATCGGTCAGCTCCTCGACGGAGACGCGCTGTTCGTAGCCAGTCTCGCGATCGAGCTTCGACGTGATCCCGACGTCGCCGAGGCGCGAGACCATGGTCACGCGCACACGCGCCCCGGCGTGCGTCGCGAAGAGCCGCGGATACGGCGCGGGATCGAGCATGCCGTGCGCTGGCATGCGGGCGCGTGCGAGGAACTTGCGGAGCGCGTCGGGCGCCGCGGGATCGTCGATGTAGTCGTCGCAGTGCCTCACGGTTGTTCCGCCGGTGGCAGCGATGCCTTCGCCTCTTGGAGTTGTCGAACGAATTCGTCGAGCTGCTCCGGCGTCATGTCGACTTGCACGAGACCGAGTCGATTCTTGTGGAAGAGAATCGAGACGAGGCGCTGCGTGCGGTTCGTCGTGACGTCGTATTCGACCCGGCGTATCACCCGAATAGCTCCTGTGCCGCGCGCACGCCGCCGGGCACCTTCACCACGTAGCCCATCTCCGCGAACCGCGCGAGCGCGGTCGACGTGTCGCCGCTGCACGCGTATGGCTTGATCGCGTCGGCGCGCGCGATCGTGTTCGGGTACACCTCGCACACGTTGCTGAGGATTGTCCGCTCCATCTGCGAGAGCTTGCCGGCGCCGTTCAGGAGTCGCGCGCGGAGCGCGTCGCCGGTTGGTAGCTTCTCGAAGTCGCCTAGGATATCGAGGGCGCTGTCTGTCGCGTGGAGCTTCCCGTCGAGCGCCTTATCGATGTGTCCGGCCTCGATCAGTCGCGCGATCGCGGTCGACGTGTCGCCGCTCCGCGCGTAGCCGGCGAAGAGGAGGGTCTGCTTTCGAGTGAGGCCGCTTGGGTGCTGCGCGATCGCGGTTAAGATGCGCCGCTCGATCGGCTTGAGCTCGCCGGTGTCACGTGGCTTGGTCATGGCCGATCGCGCGCCCTGGCCGGCGTCGAGATCGTGCATGCCGCGCGGCGGTTGAATGCCGGTACCTGCGAACGGCGGTTTCGCTGGCGGCGGTGCCGGCGTGCCCGCCAGCTGGATCGCTTTGCGTAGCTCATCCGCCGCCTGCTCGAGCCGCGCGATCGGTGCCGCGAACGTGGCGCGCACGTCCTCGATCGTCTTCTCGACGCGCGCGGTGGTGATGTCGGCGAGCCGCCCGACGCTCTCGACGAGCTTCTCGGCGCGGGTGAGCTGGCCGTCCTTCAGGACGGGTTTCTCGACGATCTTCTTGTTTGCTGGCGCGCCCGGCGCGCCCGGCGGTTTCTTCGCGAGCTCGCGCTCGAGCTCGGCGACGCGCAGCTTGAGCGCTTTCGGATCGTTGGCCTTCTGCCGCTCGGCGGCCTCGGCCATCGTCTTGCCAAGTCGGGCGATGTCGATCGGCGCTAGGATCTTAGGCTCGCGTTTCTTTTCGCCAGCCTTGGGCGTTGCGCCCGAGTCGAACGTGTGGCGCTGACGGATCGCGACGCGCTTGAACAGATGCTGCGACGGATTCCACGCCCACGCTTCGCCGCGCGGCAGCGAGGGCAGCGAGGTCATCATCTCCGCGGCGAGCTTCGCGTCGGCATTGCGGCGCACCCACTTGTCGATCGCGTCGAGATCGAGCGGATGGCTGCACCCCATCGCGATCAGCATGTCGGCTTGCGAAAGCACGTTCTTGTTGAGCACGCTCGCGCGCTGCGTGATGAGCGTGCAGCCGATGCCCTTCTTGCGGCCGCGCCGGACAATGTCGTCGGTCGCGCCGCACGTCTTCATCTCGCCGCCGAATGGTTGCTGCGGTGCGAAAATGTCGGCCTCGTCGAGGAAGAGGTGCATCGCCTCGCGGTTCTTGCGGTAAAGGGTCTCCAGAAAGTCGCCGACGAACCGGAGCTCCTCGCCCTTAGTCATCGTCTCGGTGCACACGATTGCGGAGAAGCGCTCGCGCACGATCGCCTCGGCGAGTACCGCGCCGCCACCGGGCTCGAGCTGGATGTCGCCGTGATCGCCGCCGAATACCGCGATCGGGTAGCCGGTCGATCGCCCGTCGGGGCTCGATCGGAGGCCGTAGTGCGCGTCGGTCGGATCGACGATCACGACGAGTTGTCCAGCGTCGAGCAGTTCTTCGGCTTCGACAGCGGCTGTGTACGACTTGCCCTTGCCTTTTTGCGCGAGGATCGCCTGCGTTGAGGTGACGAAGTCGGCGCCGAGAATGAGATCGTCGGAGATGCGGAGCTTCATGGCGCTGTTCCTTGCTCGAGGATCCGCGCGGCCGTTCCGTCCTCGCCGATGTCGCGGAGCTCGATGGCGGTTCCGGGATTGACGTCGCGGCGTGTTTGTGGCGCGACCAGTGACCGATACGACTTGAGTGCCTCGATGTACGAGTGGTGTCGGGACCAGAGGCGCTGCTCGCCGTCGAGATGCGAGATGCGGACCTCGTAGCGGCAGCCGCGGAATGGCTTGGTCATCGGTCCTCGAAGGCTTTGTCGAGCGCGTGCTCGCGCTGCTCTGCGCGCAGGCGATCGATCTCGTCGAGCAACGCGAGCACGACGCTCGGCTGCGCCGCGACGATGTAGTCGAGCACCTCGGGCCGCGCGTGCAAATCGGGATGGCCGTCGCTCGGCTGCCTGACCGCGCACAGTACGTCGCCATCGCCGTTGCAGCCGATCCGGCGGAAGCTGTTGCTCGTCTGGAGCTCCCAGCGGGATCGAAGCGCGCTCGGGATGCGTTCGGTGATCTCGCGGAGCTTGTCGCGCCAGGGAAGCGTCACAGGCCGGCTCCGATTCCGACGATCGCGACTTTTTGGAACCACGATCGTTCGATCTGGCTCTGCTCGTCCAAGAACAGCCGCAGCACCTCGAGCTGCTTATCGCGCGTGAGCCGCGTGGTTGCCAGGAGGATCGACAGGTAGCTCGCGTGCGTCGGTGCATCTCCCGGGACGGGGGCGTCATCTTCGCGTTGACGCAGTGTCTGGATCTGTCGCGTGAGCGCCTTGTACGCGTCGCTCTTCCGCTCGTGCTTCTTCCGCTTCTTCTCACAGATCGCGATCAGCTGCTCGGGGTGCAGCAGGTAGCGCCCGCGTCGACTCGGGACGATCGTGAGGATTTTGGGATGGAGCGGGTGGATTTCGCTGGCGCCCTGGAGCGAAGCGAGCTGCTCGAGCGAGAAGCCGATCCACACGCCGCTCACGAGCATTCCGCTCTGCCAGTCGTCGACGAAATCGATCCAGGTCTTCTTGACCATTTCACCGCCGTCGAGTCCCGGTGGATTGAGGAAGCCCGTGCCGCCACCCCCGCCCATCGCGCGCCGGCGATCTTCGCTGATGAGCATGTCGCGCCCGCGCTTGCCGTCGAGGTACGCCGTTGGCCGCTGACCGTCGGGCCAGTGCTCGTTCCAGTACGTCGAGCTCGCGTAGTCGAGGTTGATCGCGCAGCCGATGCCGGCCGGGGCGAGCACGCGCAGCGCAAGCGCCTTGCCAAGCATCGGCGTGCCCCAGTCCGGGCTCGCGGTGGAGTGCATAGCAATGGAGGGAGCAGCGTTGATCATGTTTCGGCTTCTTTCAGCGCTTTCCACGTTTGGCCGCGAACGGCATGTCGAACCACGTGATATCGAACGCCGGCGGTGCGCGCGATGTCGACGATTCTTTCGCCACTGTCGACGCGCTGCCGCCACTCGTGCACCAATTCCGGTGTTGCCTGCCTGTTGTGATGACGTCCTCGCAGCGCGCAGTCGGTGATGTTCTTGCTCTGATCGCCGTCCTCAAGATGATCGGCGTTCACGCAGGCACGTGTGTCGCAGGTGTGCAAAGCGAGCTGCGATGGCCATCGTCCGTGCTTCAAGAAGAAAGCGTAACGATGAGCTCGTACGTCTTTTTGCCTTAGCTGGCCGGATGGTTTTCGTGTGTCGAGCGTGATTCGGAACTTGCCGTAGCCGTCTTTGTCGAGCCCACCTGTCCAAAGATGGCAGCCGTTCGGCGCCACCTCGATGTGGCTTTGGAAAAGAACAGCGGGATCTGTTCTGGCGCCTTTACGCATCGATCTGTCCGATCCGCATCTCGATCACTTCGCCGCTCCGTTCTCCTGCACCGCGTTGTTCGCCGCGACGCGCACGAACGCTGCGACGCCGGGGAGCTTGAGCTGCTTGGCCCGTTTCTCCCAGCGCCGGAATTCGGCCGGAGAGCAGCGGAGCTCGAAGCGCTTGGTCAGGATCGGCGGCTTTGCCATGCCCACGTACGTACATCATCAGGCTGACATCGGGAAGTGGGGATCTCTTCGCGAACTGGACGCGCCGAGCGTGCCCGCGTAGAAGGAGATCATGCGTCGAACGACCTCGAAGCACACCACGATCTCGATGCGGGGCGAGACCTACGCGCGCCTCCGCGATCGGATCGATCGCGAGGCGGCTGTTCGGCACCACCGCGGTCGCCGGATCGGTAACGTCGGCCAGGTCGTCGATGATCTGATCGTCATCGCGCTCGATGATCCGGCGATCGCCGCCGAGATCATCGCGCGAATCGCCGGCGCCAATTGACATACGTACGTGAACGTGCTCCTTTGACGCGTATGCTGAACGATACGCAGTCTCGCGTCACAAAATTGGTGTCTCGATTCCAGTCCGATCTCGTCGCGCTCGCGTCGGAGATTGCCTCGCAGACGATTCGAGATGCTCTCGTCGTCAACGGCAACGGCCATTCCAATGGCCACGCGCGCGGCGGTTCCCAGAAGGGTCAGAAGCGCGATCCCGCCGTGATCGCGGAGACGGGCAAGCGCTTCGTCGCGTTCGTCGCCAAGCACCCGGGCCTGCGCATCGAGCAGATCAACAAGCAGCTCGGTACGACGACCAAGGATCTCGCGCTGCCGATTCGCAAGCTCCTCGCGGACAAGGCGATCAAGATCAAGGGACAGAAGCGCTCGACGACGTACTTCGTGAAGTAAGCTGGCGTCTCGTTAGAGATCGTCGCCGTCGTTCCCGTCGTCGATCGCCTCGACGGGTACTTCGACGGCGATCTCGAGACCCGGATCGTTCGGATCGACGACGCGCTTGTCGGGCGCGTCGGGGGTCCGCGCCGTGCGCGTGCGTGCCATCGCGATCAGCGGATCGGCCATGGGCGGCGTATCGTCGTCGCCCTCGTAGTCGCTCTCGATGTCGTCGCGCACGACCTCGGGCAGCTCCTCGCGGAGCTCGATAGCGGTCACGTCGACGCCGGCCATCGTGCGCGCGTGCTGCCACGCCTTGGTGGGATCGAGATACGCGGCGAGGGGTCCCACGTTGGGAGCCCACACGACGTGCAGCGTCATCTTGGCTCGTGCCACCCGCGCTCGATCGTAACAGCCGGCGCGCGCCGGGGCTTGACGAGATCTCGTGCGATTTTGTAGAAGGGCCGCTGCTATGTGGTTTCCCGCGTTGTGCCTGGGCGCGCTGGTGCTGGTCGTGGAGGCGGCACGGTGGCACTTCCGGCCGGCGGCGCGGCGAGCTCGACACGTGCGCCGGATCCGGCGCCAGGAGCGGCTGTGCTAAGGCCGGAGGTCGCGCGCGCGATCGTCGCGATGTCGTTCGGCGTCGGCGCTCGCGCGCTCGCGCAGCACCACGACGCCGATACCTTGATCTGGACTGCGTACGATCGATCATTCAAGGTGCACTACCGCGCCGAGCGCGCCGCCGCCGAGTGGATCGACCACGGAGGCGAGGGATGAGCTTCATGCTGGACATCGAGCTGCACCAGCGATCGCCGCTCGAGCAGCTCGCGATCGACTTCTTCAGGTCGCGCAACAAGACGCCGTCGATCGACTTCTGCCGGCGCGCGCTTGGCGTGCCCGAGAACGAGGCGATCGTCGCACGCCGGCTCGGCGTTGCGATCTCGACGGTGCGCGGCTGGCGCGAAATCGGTGCCCGCGCGCGCGGTTTGAGCTGCGAGTAGCCGCACACGGGACAATGCACGGTCAGGGCCTTGCCTCTAAATAACACGAGAGACTTTTCCTTCATCGTTGGATTGCTCCAACTCCAGAGCGCGCTGGCCGCGCGCGAGGACGTTGATCGCCGCGTTGTGGTCGCGATCGATCATCAGTCCACAGTTTGGGCAGTCGTGAGTCCGATCGGCGAGTGTCTTATCGACGATCTCATCACACCGGCTGCACAACTTCGACGTGTTTCTGGGATCGATCGGCACCAGATGCTTCCCAGCTTCTTCCGCTTTGGAAGCGAGGCACCGGAGGAGGAGTCCCCAGGACGCGTCGCAAAACGACTTCGCGAACATTCCGCGGGCGAGTCCGCGGACGTTCAGTTTCTCGTGGGCAATCAGGTCGAAGCGATCGACGATTTTCTTGGCCTCCTTCCGGGCGTGGTCGAGCCGCTGGTTGACGATCTTCGCGTGCGACTGCGCGACGAGGATCCGCGCGCGCTCACGATTCCGCGATCCTTTCTTCGCGCGAGCAAGTTGCCGCTGGCGATCGGCGAGCTCAGCCTCGGCGCGGCGAAGGAAACGATGATTTTCGATCTTCTCGCCGGTCGAGAGCGTCGCGAGCGCTTCGAGGCCGAGATCGATCCCGACGCTGGACGTGATCGCGACCTTCGGCGGAGCGGGGCCGAGATCGCATTGGATCGTGACCCACCACTTCCCACAGGCGTCGCGCCGTACGATCGCGTTCTTGATCGTTCCCGTGATCGGTCGGTGGAGGTTCATCTTCACGTGGCCGAGCTTTGGGATGTGGACGCGATCTTTCTTGACCTTCACGGTGCCGAGGGCGAACGAATCGTAGCGTCGATGGGAGCGGAATCGCGGAAAGCCGGGCACCTCGCCCGATCGACAGCGCCGAAAGAACGCCTGGAAGGCGAGGTCGACGCGACGGAGAGCGGATCGCTGGACTTCGACGGGCACGGCGGCCCAGGCCGGATCGGCACCGCGCAGCTCGGTGAGCTGCGCGGTTTGGTCGAAGCGTGTGATCGACTTCCGCTGCGACTTCCAGGCAATGATCCGCTGCTCGAGGGCCGCGTTGCCGAGCGAGCAGCATTGCCGACGCCAGCCGTCGAGAACGCATTCTTGCGAAGTGTTTGGGTGGAGTCGGAACTTGAAAGAGCGCCGCACGCGTCTTGGAAGCTAACAAGCGGATCTGACGTTCAGCGTGTAGGCGTGTAGGGTGCCGATCCCGGTCCCCGGTTCCGCGATCCGCACGTCAGTCGTTCGAGTTACCGTGACGGCGTTGGTGACGGCGGATCGCTCACCCCCGCAGACGAGGCGCCCGCGGCGAGTTCGCCGCTATCGCTCGAGCACGATCTCGTTCCGGGACATGGAAGACGAGGTCGAGGCCGCGCGCGATCTCGTGCGCGACGAGCTCGAGCTCGATTACGATCGCCCGCGGATCCGCGCCGATTGCGAGCCGTGTCCGGTGTGCCAGGCGGCGCGCGATGCAAGGCGCGACGTCGATCCGACGACGCGCCTTGCCTGCGGACACGGCGGCGACGAGATCCTGATGCACAGCCGGCCGTGCGTCTACGTGGGCTGCCGGCACAGCGCGTTCTTGGAGGTGAGCGACGTCGGATCGATCCACCTGCTTCACGCCGATAACGAGCCGGAGGAGATGCCCGCGGATATGTCGTGTTCGCTCGATGTTTCTCAGTGGGGCGATCGCACGCTCGACCTGGTCGGAAGAGTCAGCGGGGTTTCGAGAGAGCGTGCCCGCCAACTGGAGGTACTCGCGAAGCGCCACCTCGCCGCGGGGCTTCGCGCGAGTCGGATCCGGGATGCGGATGGGTTCGATCATCCTGAGGGCTTTACGGAGCCGCCGAGCGAATGAGCGACGCGGTTGAGTTCGCCGAGCAGATCGTCGCGCGCTTCAAGGAGCTCGATCTGGAGCTCGCGCGCGAGCACGCCGACGTCGACAGCGCGTCGATTCTCGCGGAGTGCCACGTCGGGCTGGGGATTCGCATGATCATGGAGTGCGGCTGGTCGGTGGAAGAGGTTGTCGCGCTCGTGAAGAGTCTCGCGGCCGAGGTCGCCGAGGATCTGCCGGAGAGGAATTGATGAAGAGCTTGCATCTCGGCGGCTCTGATCTTGGTGTGATTCGCGCCAAGAAGACGCTTGGCACATCGAAGATCTGGCTGACCGAGAAGTCGGACGCGACACCGTGCGCACTTTCTGATCGGGACCCGCGACCACGACCCACCATGTCGCGTGGTCCGGGTCGCTCCACGAGAGCGTCACGTAGGTCGGACGCTTGCCCTTGGCAGCGAGGCCGCGGGGATCGCGTAGAGCTTCTCGCGCCTGGCGCCGGTACGCGCGACCGCGTGATCGATCGCGGTTTGTTCGAAGCGCGCCTCGAGCTCGAGGATCGGTCCGGGCCGATCGATCTCGTACACGGTCCAGATTTTCGTCCCGGCCATGGGATCAGTGTCCGTAGCCGGCCGCGGTCTCCTGATGCGGCTTGCCGTCCCACCGCCACGCGTGGTGATCGCCGATCTTGATCTGGTATTCGCCCTTCCGATAGCCCTTCTGCACGCGAACGCGCTTTTCCACACTGGTGTAGTTGCCGGGAATGGGCACGACGCCATCGCTGTATGGCCCTGGCACTGCGACGCGCTTGGCGACCTTGCGGATTGTCGCCATTTGCCCAGAGACGGCGACGATCTCGTAGTAGTCGATATTCTGTTGGTCGTAGCCCCACGAGACGTACAAGATGTCTCCCACCTTCGCGGTCGGCGCTGCCTCGAGCTCGCGCTCGGCGCCCTCCTTGCCGTACGAGCGCGTGAGGATCTGCATCGCCTTGTCGGCCTGTCCCGATTTCATGAGCTCCTTGGCGACGGTCTTGGCCTGCGGCTTGGTCAACCACGTGCCGACGCTCGCGAGCAGCTTCTCGCCCTCGTCGATTCGCCCCTCGAGAAAGGCGTCCATCGCGACCTTGCGATAGTCATCGGCGAGCGCTGATTTCGAAGAGGGTCGGTATCGATAGCCCATGATCAGATGTCCTTCCCCGGCATCGGCGTGATCCCGCCGCGCCGCTTCGCCTCGCCCATGATCTGCTGGTACGCGTCGTTCGCGTCGATCCCGCGCCGCCTCGCGACCGCGTTGATCTTCCGGTGCATGCGATCGTAGAGCTTCTGCTCGTCGGTGATTCGCATGCTGAGTCCCTTGCCGATGTAGAGCTGCGCGGCGCGCACCGCGTCCTCGATATCCTTCGCCGGGCCGCGCTTGGTGGCGGGCTTGCTCTTGGTCTTGTCCGGCACGATCAGCGAGGCGCGCCGCACGCAGTGGATCTGGCCGTTGGTTAGCCGGATATTGACGTAGTCGGTGCCGTAGTCCTCGAACACGACGGCGAGCTCGGGGGCGGCGAGCTTGCCGCGCTCGGTCTCGGTGACGAGCACCTGCTGGCCCTTGGTGAGGCGCGTAGACGACATCGTGATCAGCGGCTTTCGTACCGCGCGCGGTACCCGGCCGCGTAGCCCTTGTCCCACGGTGTCGCGTCGCGCTTGCGCGCACTGGCCTCGAGTGATCGGAGCCCGTGGACCTCGGCGAACACGCGGCCGTACTTCGCGATGTTCTCGTCGGCGGCCGCGAATCCGTGGTCGAAGCCCTTGAAGTACTCGGGGGCGCGCTTCTTCGATGCGCTCACGGCTACTTGCCCTTTCGGCCGTCGCCGCTCGCGATCGCGAGCAGCGCGAAGCCACCGATCGCTGCCAAGCTGATCGCCGCGCCGGCCATCGGCAGGTGCTTCTGGTGGCGCTCGATTAGGACGTCGCCGAATCCGCCGACCAGGAACGCGCCGAGTCCCGCGCCGGCGATTCGGTGCTCCTTCGACAGCGCGGCGCCGAGCGCGCCGCCGCCGATCCAGGCGGCGAGGGAGAGGGGGGCAATCTTGGTCATCAGACGATTCTCCCGCGCAGGTGCCACAGCTTCTCCGCGAGCGTATCGCCGGCGAGCGGGAACGGTGCGTGGTTCCCCTCTTCATCGCCGGCGACATCTTCGAGCCAGCTCCACGCCTCGCTCTCGGTCAGCCCGACCTCGCCCGTCTTTGGATCGAGGTGATTGTAGATCCGGTTCGGCCAGCCGTAGCGGCCGCGCGCGAAGATCACCGCGTCGATCTCGCCCGGGGTGAGCTTGATCGTGTACGCGATGCGGCGTGGGCGGGGTTTGGCCATCGATCAGCGCGCTCCCCAGCTGTGTTGGTACGATTCGAGCCGCTGCTTGAGCTCCTTGGCGAGCATCCGATCGTACGAGGTCAATGCACCCTCGCGCATGTCCTTCGCGAGCCGCGCGGCCGCCGCCTGCGGCGTGGGTCCGTCGGCCGATTGGAGTACGCCGATGCCGAGGCTGATCAAACGCGCGATGAAGCCTCCGCGCGACGGATCGATCGCGACGGTGACGCGGTACTGCCCGCGGCCGAGATCGAACGAGGCGATGATCGTGCGGGAGATGTCGCGCGCGAGCTGTGCGTCGGTCTTCGTCACGATCACACCTTCCGTCGGAATCGGCTGAGGTGCCCGGCGTCCGCGGTGAACTTGCTCACCTGGTTCGACAGCGGGTCGATGCGGAGCTTGCCGTTCTTGTAGATCTTATCGACGAGGATCGAGTGCGGATAGCGATCGAGCGGCGCCTGGTACCACAGCCGATCACCGCGCTCGGCGGCGGCGAGGACGTCGGCCCACGTGATGAACGATTCGAACATCAGATCACCTCCAGGTCGCTCACGCGCCACGGCCTGATCTTGCCGCTCTTGTCGAGCTTCACGCGCACGATGAGCGCGCCCTTCTGCGGATCGTCTCCGGGCGCCTTGTGCCGCAGCCGCATGCGCGTGAGCGACACGATCGTGCCGTAGCGATCGCCCTGCATCCACGTGTCGCTCCACACGGGGATCTGCACGCGCTTGCCGATCAGGTAGTCGTCGCGACTCATAGTGATCCCGGCGGTCGCCCGCGCAAGATGTTCTCGAGCTCGAGGGCCTTCTGCCCCTTGGCGCTGATCGCGACGTAGCCCGGGTGGCGATGCCCGCGCGTGTTGCATTTCGCCTTGCGGACCTCGCGGAGCCAGCCCTCGCGCGCGAAGATCTTGCGAGGGCCGGCTGGCACGTCGTGCCACCAGGTTTCGGGGTGCCACGCGAGATCGCGCAGCGCGAGCAGCTGCGCGTCCGTCATCGTCGTTTTCAAGCGCTTCTTGTCGGTGAGGCCCGTCATCAGTCCACCTCTTCGATGAATTTGCCGCGGTAGTAGGCGGTACCGCCGATCTTGATCGCGGCGTTCATCGCGTCCGTCTCGTTCGTGTAGCGGCCGTAGAGCTGACCGGCAGCATCTTTCACCGTGTAAGGACGGGCCGCGTGGTGCGCGCGGTTGCGCTCGCTCGTGATTCTCGTTTGAACTTCGTGCTTGAGCTCGCGGATGCCGGCGACGAAGATCTTTTTCTCGAGATCGGCGATCGCCTCTTTGCGCGTGGCGCCGTAGCCGACGACGTCGCCGCGACGATCGGCGTACGCGGTGAAGCGTGCGTTGCCGGAGGTCTTGTGATCGATCGTCGAGATCTTCATGGCTAGTGTTTGGCGTACGCTTGAGGCGCGTCAGCAAGGTCCGTTGCTGTTGTCGATCGCTTGCGAGATCTCCGCGAGGGAAGATCGCGAGACGGCTGCGCACTTCGTGTCGCGCGGCGTTGCCGTCCACCAACCCTTGGAGGTCTTCCGAATGCGCCATACCGTTCCACGGCCATAGCCGACGTATTCGCCACGATGGAAACCGGACGGTTCGAGGTTGTGATGGTAGCGAGCCACGTCTTCTATCCTACGCGTCGGACTCGCGATCCGCGATGTTTCCTCCGGGCGACGATCTGGTCGATCTCCCGCTGGATCTGCCGCGCCGTACGCGGCCGCGCCGCCCCTGCGTCGGGCCTGGGGATCACCGCGACGGGTCCCGTCGGCGATCGCAGGAACGCGCGATACGCGCGCTCGACGTCGGAGAGGTTCGATGTGCGCTGGCCGCGGAAGACGCGCTCGCGCGCCGACGCGATGTCGTGGGCGTGGTCGTAGTCCATGCCGTGGCGAAGCATGAGGTGGCGCTCGACCATCTCGTGGAGGATCGTCGCGGCGCGATCGCGGGGGCCGAGCACGCTGTCGATCCAGATCTCGCGTGCGGGAACGTAGGACGGATAGATCGCTTCGTTCCCGCCCTGCGTGAAGTCGATATCGAGCGTGTTGCGAATGCAGTTGCCAGAGACCGCGTAGATCGTGAGGCCGCTGATCGTGCCGAGGCGGCGGATGTACGGCGATTTCACGACCCGGGATGCTCCGCGAGCCACGCCGCGATCTCACGATCGAGCTGGGTCGCCGTCTTCGGCGTCGTCCGCCGGCCGACCGCGTAGATCGACACCGGTCCGCGCGCGCCGGTCTCGCGCGGCGCGTTCGGCTCGAGCAGATCGCCCTCGTGCTCGGAGATGTACGCGAGCGCGGCCGGCAGGCTGCCGGTGTTCGCGATGATCCGCGCCTTCTTCTGACGCCGACCCTTGAAGAAGACGGCGTGCACGCCGGCGCCGTGGTGCTCGACGTGGTACGTGCCGACCGGGGAGGTGAGCGTGACGAGAGCTTCGCGGGCCATGATCGATCAGCTTCCCAACCGGACGGTTTGCCCCGCGCCCGAAATCTGGAAATCTTCGCCGCGTCGTGCCCGCAGTTTCGCGGCCTCGCGCTGGATCGCCTTGCGCATGGTGTCGGGCATCGGAGCGCCGGTCCACTCGAGCTCGAGTGTGCGGTACGGCAGGAACGCGAGCTTCAAATAGTCGCCGTGGAGCTCGCGGCTACGATCGGCGAAGGAGAGGCCCGTCGAGTAGACGCCGATGAAGAGGCGATCGTCGGTCGATTTCTTCGCCATGGGGATAATTTGAGCCTACCGCGCCAGGGCGTGATCACGCCAGAACGCCTCGGACGCCGCGAGATCCTTGCAACCCGGATCGCCCGGTTCCTGGGGCGCCGCCGGGCCGCCGAACGCTGTGTACAAGATGCACGGCCAGTCGACGATTCCGTCCGAATGTGGCCCGCCGATCACCGTCACCTCGTGCTGCTGGCGCGGCGGCAGATCGACGAGGCGCGACGTCCACGCGCGAACTCCGCGCGGCTCGTACGTGACCTCGTCCTCCTGGATCGGCGGGTCGCCCATCACGGGGCCGTAGAGTCCGCACGGCACGGTACCGAGCTCGGGCGGGAGCGTGAACGTCTCGATGAAGAAGCTCTGGCGATCGCCGAAGCGCTTCATGATGTGATCGATCTGCGCGGCGGTGAGGGCGTGGTCGAGGTGACTGTCGGGGTGCTGGATCATGGTGTCGTGTCCTTTCGATCACCCTGACGGTTAGAGCCCCGCGGATCTGACAGCCGCGCGGAGCTTTTCGCGCGAAATTCGGCGCGCTCGCTCGCGCCGAAGTTGAGGTATTCCTCGCAGAGCTGCCGGCAGCCGGCGCGCTTGCAGAGCATGTACGCGGGGACCTCGCCGATCGGCATCAACGTGTCCTCGTTGAGCACGATGACGCTACGGTTGCGCCAGGTCTGCTGCTTGGATCGGCACGCGGCGACGCCGCCGTCGATCATCACGTGGTACCGCGTGGCACGACCGTGCGTGGATGTCCAGACCTCGCGGAAGCCGACGAGGAAGTCATCGGGCGAGATCTCGGCGAAGGGTCGATCGTAGCGCACGTGTTCAGCGCCGCTCGCCGGGTGGGAGCTCGATGCCGAGGGCCTCGACGAGGTCGTCCTTCGCGCCCTCGATGCGCTCCTGCATGCGCCGGTGCATCGCGACGACCCGCGTCGCGTCGTCCGCGCCCATCACGCGCTCCTGGAGGATCAGGTCGATCAGGCGGTTCAGGAGGTCGGCGTCCACGACGGCGTATCCGCCGGGCGCCGCGATCGAGAACCCGTGACCTACGATCCGTCCGTGCTCGTGTCGGAAACTCATGGGACCTCTCCGGTGGCGTACAAGATCACGCTGCCCGTCGCGCCGGCGGCGCCGACGGTCTCTGGCTTTTGGATCACGCACGTGGTCGACGTGAGATAAGCCGGATGATCTTCGGCGGCGATCGTCGATCCGATCACGAACGTCCCGCCGGGCGGCTCGTCGGGCGCCGCGACGGACAAGACGAAGTTGCCGCCCGCGGGGATCGTCGCCGCGATCGCGACGGTCTGGATGCCGGAGCTCGCCGGCGCGGCCTGGACGGACGCCAGCGTCGTCACCTGGGAGAGATCGATCGTGCTGCCGCCGATCGCACCGGCGTACGATCCGACCGCGACCGCGACGGGCGAGCTCGCGCTCGAGCCCTGGACGCCGAACGAGACGCTCGTGATGCGCAGGGTCTCCGTGATCCCGTAATCGGAGAGCGCGATCGCGCGGTACCACGTCATCCCGTATTCCTGTCCCGATTCGCCGTCGCAGGGGAAGTTCTGGCCCGGCGCGACGACGTCGTCGGCCGTCTGCTGGAGCGTCCGGATCTGCTCGATGATCGCGTCACCTGATGGAGCGTCCGCGGCGGCGCCGTCCGCCGGCAGATCCGCGTCGGATGCGGCGCCAGCGTCGGGAGCCGCTGGATCGGGCGGCGCGCTCTTCGAGAACGAGCACCCGAGTAGCGCGATCGCGGCGATTGCGGTCCCTCTCACGGGGACACCCGACCGGCGAGGGCGTCGATCGCGCGCCGGGTTCGCGTGGTCTCTAGCTGATAGATCGCGCCGATCGCGACGATCGCGGCGGCGTAGCCGGCCTCGAATGCGGCGATGAGATCGGCGCGCGTCGCGTAGCTCGGCGCGATCGAGGCTAGCATCCGATCGGCGGCTGCCTCGGCCCGCGCGCGGCGTAGCGCGATCGCGGCGGCGATCTGATCGTCGAGATCGAGCGGGGGCGGGTTCACGGACCTCTCCTTCCCTCACCTACGCCGCGTGCATCGACGCGGATCTGCGCACCGCAGACGCACGTCCACTCGGTGATCAGCGACGGATGCTCGACGGGTCCGTCCTTGTCGCAGGCGGGGCAGCTCAGCGCCAGGTACCACCGCCCGATCTCGCCCACATGCCCCGGTGCTCGCACTTCGGTCACAGCGCGCTCCCCGCCGAGCTCCCCATCTGCGGCAGGCACTCGATCTTCGATCCATCTTCCTGCGGGCATTCGCACGCGCCGTGGAAGTAGCAGAGCAGGACAGGGTGCGTGCTCGCCGGGCAGCCGACGTCGGCGCACGGCGGTGGCGTGTTGTCGCCCGTGCAGCCGGTGATCGCGGCAATCGCGAACAAGATCGCGCGCAGAAAGAGCGGGAACTGGAGGGCGCGGGACAGGTCGTCGGTCTCGATCATCGGATCTCCTTGAGGACAGTCGCGCGGAGCACGACGAACTCGCGTCCGTGGCGCCACGCGTTTCGAATGAGCGCGAACCAGGCGACGGTTTGATCATCGTCGCTCATCTAGTCGCGCTCCTCGTCGCGCTCGCGCGCGCGGTAGCCGGCGATGTAGCCGGTGCGGAAGGCTTGATATGCGGCGGAGCTCGTGCTCGCCATTTGCGCGAAGGCTTCCTCGGCGCGCAGCTCGAGCATGTGATCGGTCACGAAGGCGACGTCCCTGCGGAGCTCGGCGCGGCTCTTGGGAGGCGGCGCGAGGTGCATCGCTGCCATCGCCTCTGGCAGGGGCTCGGCGCGCGCGAACATGTGCGGGCCGTCGTGACCGTCGGGCAGCGCGCAGCGCGCGCCGGGCGCCGGCAAGTGCGGATCGTCGCTAATCGGCAGCGCGTAGCGGACCTGGCACCACTTCGTCATCACGACTCCCCCGCGGTGATGGCATCGGCGCGCTCCGGTGCACGGCCGATCGCCGCCGCGATCCGCTCGATGACCGCGGCGACCACGCGGTGATGACCTGCGATCGCGGCTAGGCGCGAGGTGTACCGGCCGGCGATGTCGACGTCGTGCGCGCGGGGCGGATCTTGATCGCTCGCCGATGTGAAGACGGCGGTCTCCCACAGGACGGGTGCCGCGTCGGTGCCGCCGTGCCAGATGCCGAGGAAGACGGTTGAGATGCGTGTGTGGATCGCGCCGCGATCGGAGAGCGTCGTGACGGCGACGGTGCGCTCTTGATCGGCCTTCGCGTACCAGTCGGCCCACGCGAGAGCGTCGTCGCAGGCGACGGCGTTGCTGCGGGCGTCGAGGCGATAGAGGTGCTTCATAGCGAGATCCGCCGGAACGAGGCCGTCTCGCTGTAATAACCGTTGCTCGATCCGTACCAGCGGATCGTGACGTAGCCCTTGGCGGTCGCGAGTCGGTAGAACGTCCAGGTGAAGGAATCGGCGTACTCGTCTTTGGGAGAATCGGAGTTCGTGCTCTCCTCCGCCAGCGCGATCGGCGCGCCGACCAGATCTTCTAGATCGCCGATGACATCCTCGATGGTGCACACCGCGCAGCAGTCTGGCTCGTAGTACATCTGCCAGCGCTCGCCCGTGACGGCCTCGAAGTCGATCGTCTCGTCGCCGTTTCGCGTGACCGACTTCATCGTTTTGCCGAGCAGCTCTTCTAGACCCGACAGCGGGGCGATCTGCGCGCGGAGTGCGGCGGCTTCGGCGGTTCGTCCCTCCAGTTCCGCATCTGCGGCGACTGCCTTGATGTCTTCGCGGTTCATGGTGACGGCGCCTCCTTGACGCCCACGATCTTCGCGTACTGGATCGCGGCGCGCGCGGTCGGCAGCCACGCCAGGAGCGGCTCGGGCATGCCGACCGACAGCACGTTCAAGACCCACTCGATTTCCGCGGCACGGCAGCGCGCGTGCCAATGGGCCGCCGGATCGCCGGTCCACATCCCGCTCCGCTCGGCCGTCTGCCAGAGCGCGACGATCTCGGCGGGCGTCTTGCCGCGGCACGCCTCGAAGCCCTCGATCGAGCCGCGCAGCATCTCGGCGACGTAGTCGCCGGCGCGCTGGCCGTAGTCGGCGCGCGCGGCCTCGATGCCGGTCTCGATGATCGCGTTCAGGAGGTCTTGATAGGTCATCGACATTCGGCGCTCCTGACGTGCAGCGTGGTCCCCACGATCCGATCGACGCGGACGTCGTACGCCACGCGGCCGTCGATCCAGTGCAGCGTTACGACGTCGCCTACGCACGGTGCGCGATCGGCGGGGAAGCGCTCGAAGCCGAACAGTTCTGGCGCGTCGTTCGGGAAGTGTTCGATCACCTTGTACTCGATCAGGATCATCGGATGCCCGCTCCCCGCGTCGCCGCTGGATCGAGCTCGATGTACGCCGAGCAGGTGACGTGGATACCGCGCGTGCGTGGATCGCCGGCAGTCGCGTTGCCCACGCAGGCGGTCGCGAAGCCGCGCCCGCGGCGGTGGCAGGCGGTGCCGATCGCGAGGCGCGCGCCGATGGTGAGGGGGATGGCTGGCTTCATTTGGCGTGTCTTGTCCTTTCGTGAACCGAGAGGGATTCGAACCCCCGACCTGACGCTTATAAGGCGTCCGCTCTTACCAACTGAGCTATCGGTTCTCTACAGCGTGATCGTCTCTCCCGTCGTGTGCGAGGTCGTCAGGTTGCCGCTCTGATCGTAGCGACGTCGGTACTTCTTTCCGGCGCGCGTCGCGACACGGGGGCCGAGGCGCACGACGCCGCCCGCCGGGCGGATCCAGATCGCGGAACCGTCGGGATGCCGCCACTCGCGGTAGCTGCCACGCGCGAGGCCGTGGAACAAGAAGCCGGCGCGTTCGATCTGACGGATCGCCTGATCGAGCGTGGTGCCCGTGAGATCGGGGAGCGCTTGTACGGCGAGCTTCACGATTCCCCCGCGGTGAGATCGGTCCGATCGAGCTTCTCGGTGCTCGCGGCCTCGAGCTCGGCGATCACAGCGTGATGGCCGGCGAGCGCGGCCTCGCGCGTCGTGTAGCGGCCGGCGATGAGGACATCGCTCGCGCGCGGCGGGCTCGCGTCGGTCGCCGGCGTGAAGATGGCGGTCTCCCACAAGATCGGGGAACCATCGGCCGCCCAGCCAGGGACGATGCCGAGAAAGACGGTCGAGACGCGCGCGCGGACCTGGCCGCTCGCGGAAAGCCGCGTGACGGCGACGACGCGGTTGTCGTCCTTCTCGAACCACGCGGCCCAATCGAGCACGGCGTCATCTTCGACCGGGACGGGTTCGCCGCGATCGCTCAGGCGGTAGATGAGTTTCATGAGACGAGCTCCGCATCTTCGACGTCATCGATCATCCGGTTCTTCGGCGCCCACGCCACCGGCCTCGGCGCCAGGTGCGCGACGCCCGCCGCGGTCGCGACGCGTCCGGCCTTGGTCCGGCGCACGAGCCCGGCCGCGAGCAGGTACGGCTCGATGACCTCCTCGATCGTCCGGCGCTCCTCGCCGAGCTCGGCCGCGATTGCATCGAGGCCGATCGCGCCGGCGGCGCGCGCGACGATCGTCAGGTAGGCGCGATCGGTGCCATCGAGCCCGATCTCGTCCACGCCGATCGCGTCGAGCGCCGCGCCGGCGCACGTCGCGGAGACGAACGGACCGCAGCCGGCGGACGCGGCGAAGTCTCGGGCCGCACGCAGAAGGCGCAGCGCGACGCGCGGCACGCCGCGCGACCGCCGCGCGATCTCTCCACACGCAGCTTGATCGACCACGAGGCCGAGCGGGGCGCTTGCGCGACGGATGATCTCGGCGATCGCCTCGGGCGCGTAGGGCCTGAGCTGGAACGTGTACGCGAACCGATCGCGGAGCGGCGCGGTCAGGAGCGCCGCGCGCGTGGTCGCGGCGACCAGCGTGAACGGCTCGAGCTTCATGCGGATCATGCGCTTGCCGGCCTGGAGATCGATGACGCCGTCCTCGAGCGCGCTGTACAAGATCTCTTGCAGCTTGCGATCGAGCCCGTGGATCTCGTCGACGAAGAGCACCGCGCCGGCGGGCAGGCCGGTGAGCAGCGCCGCGAGCGCGCCCTTGTGCTCGATCGCCGGGCCGGTCGTCGCGACCAGCGGCGCGCCGATCTCGGCGGCGATGATCTGCGAGATCGTCGTCTTGCCGCAGCCCGAGCTGCCGGCGAAGAGCAGGTGACCGAGCTGGCGGCCGCCCTGCTTCGCGGCGGTGATCGCGCGGCGGAGCGCGGTGACGATCTCGGGTTGGCCGATGTAGTCGGCGAGGGCCGCCGGTCGGATCGCGGCGCTCACGACGCACCTCCGGCACGGCGCAGCGCACTCCGGGTCCAGCTCTCCAGCGTCGCGCGCTCGGTCGCGACGCACGCGTCGACCGCGACGGTCGCGTCCTGCTTGCGGTAGCCGGATCCGACGAGCGCCGCGATGACGTCGGCGCGATGCTGGGTCGGCGGCGGAGCGCTCGGCGGGCGCATGCCGCGTACGCGCTCGGTCTTGATGTCGTCACGCTGCGCGACAATCACGCTCTCCGTCGCGCGCGCGGCCTCGAACGTTGCTGCGGCGAGCTCGCGCGCCTTCGGCGCCGGCCGCTGCACGCGCAGGCCGCGGATGCGCTCGGCGATCGCGGTGACGAGTACGCCGAGCATGACGAGCGCGGCGCCGAGCAGCATGTGGAGTGCATCGTTCATGATTCCTTCATCCTCCTACCCGCGTGGGGCTACCTGGAAGACCTTGCGTTTCGCGTGCCGATGCTTCGTGTCCCAAGTAGTTGACGCGTCTGCCCGGGTAGCCGGATACCCGTGTCCGGGATACGTCAATCGTGTACGTACGTCAACGATCTTTCACGTCGCCCTCGGCCTCGCGAGCAGCTCCTCCGCGGCCCGCTTGCACGCGTCGCACGTCGCGTCCTTTGCCTCTTCGAGGCGGATCCACTCGCGGCCCTCCGGCCAGAAGCCCGGCACCACGCCAGGCATGAAGCCACACAGCGCGCGGCCGTGGCGGAGCACGTGGATCGTCACGACGGGATCGCTCACGGCGTGTCGCGCTCCACGGCCGCGAGTAGGTCGCGCGCGACGTCGTAGAATCGCTTGTCGGCCTCGTCGATCATGCGGCTCGCGGCCTCGAGCTCGGGGGTCGCGTGGCCGTGCGTCGCCACGGCCGCCGCGTACTCGCGATCGGCCCGCGCCCACGTGATCGCGACGTCGATGATCGCTCGCTCGAGCTCGGCCCGGGTCAGTGTCGTGCTCATGGGCGCGCCTCCGCCGGATCGTCCGCGCGCACCTTTGCGCGGCACGCCGCCTCGAACTCCTCGTACGTCGACGGCTTGTCGATCACAGGCACGCCGAGCTCGCCGGCCTCTGGTGATCCGGTGAAGAAGAAGAAGTGCGGCACCAGGTCGGGCGCGCTCGCGCGCAGGAAGGCGAGGACGTCGGCGCCGGTCTCCTTGCCGCGGCCGAGGTCGTAGTCGGAGACGATGAGGCGCCACGCGCCCGGGTTGGCCGTGACGAGCGAGATCGCCTCGCGCGCGTCGAGAGCGTGCGCGACGAGGGCGTCGACGAACACCTTGCGGAGCCAGCGCGTGGTGGCGCGAACGACGACGGGGTCGTCCTCGATGAGGAGGATGGGGGTCACACTGTGCATGGGCTACTCCTCCGAGTCCTGCGCGGCGAGCACCGCGCGATGTTCGCCGCGCTTGTACTGTTCGTGCTCGCGCGTGCCGATCGTGTACGGACAATGGATTCCGCGCAGCTCGGATCCGGGCCAGTCGGCCTCCATGTAGTGGACGTAGCCCTGCTGGAATGGCGCGAGGACTTCCCACTCGGCGAGCGTGTGGAGCTGCGGCTTGGTCACGATGCCTCCTCGATGATCGCGCGCAATCGCATGATCGTGTGGACGTGGTCCCACAGCATCGACTGCACCAGGAAGAGTCGCCAGCTCGCGGGATCGCTCGCGATCGCCGCGGGCTCGAGCGGTCGTATGCTGTGCTCGTCGAGGTGCGCCGCGAGGTAGACCGCGAAGTCGAGGGCCTCCTGGTAGGCGTCGATCAGGTGATCGCGGCCGTTTCCGGCCGTCAGCGGCGTGCCGTACCGCTCGCGCCCGACGCGCTCGCGCTCGTCCATGTCGGCGAGGACGAGGTCGACGATGCCCGTCGTGCCGTAGGCGTTGTCGTGCCCGGTGCGGTTGCGGTACGTGACGATCGGCCACGCGCAGCGGCAGTTCTCCGCGATCATCTTGGCGAGGGCGACCGCCGCGGCGCGCGCCTCGGCCGCCTTCCGCAGCGTCTTGGCGTCGTACTCCCTCACGCCGCCACCTGCGCCGGCTCCTCGGCCGCCTCGTCCAGTCCGAGCGCCGCGCGGACGATCGCGGTTGCGATCGGCGGGCACACGCTGTTGCCGCACATGCGGATCTGCGCCGTCTTCGACAGTGGCTTGCCGTTCCAGGTCGGCGCGATCTCGTAGTCGTCCGCGAAACCCTGCGCGCGGAACAGTTCACGCGGTTCCAGCATGCGCATCTTGATGTCGACGACCACGTACTCCTCGCCGTCGATCTCGACCGTCACCAGGCCGTAGCGATCTTTCGTGGTCAGGATGCCCAGCGGCGATTCGACGCTCTCGGCGTCGCCCGTGCCGTTGTAGCGGACCAGGAATGCGGCGACGCGGCGCGCGCGATCGGCGAGCTCGGGGCTCAGCTCTGCGGGCGCGAGCTCGGTCTCGACCTCGGCGAGATGTGTGCCACGCGCCGAGATCGTTGGCAGCGGCTCGGCGACGTCGTGCGCGCTCGCCTCGACGTGCGCCTCGCTCGTGCCGCGCATCTTGACGAGGTGGCTGGCGACGAGGCCCATGCGGCGCGAGGTGTCGAGCGTCGAGATCGGCTGATCGGCAGCCTGACCACGTGCCGATCCGTCGCTGTTCTCGCCGTTGTAGCGGACGAGGTGCGCCACCGTGAGCGCCTTGGTGTTCTTGACGCAGACCGTGTCCACGGGCTGATCGACGCGCTGACCGCTCGAGCCGTGCGCGTCGTTGTTGCCGCCGTTGTGCTTGACGAGCATTGCCGCGCAGAGTGCGTGCTTGTTGCCGCCGGCGCAGATCGTACCGAGTGGCTTCTCGGCGTCGTAGATCCGCGGCTCCTGGCCGGGACGTTCGCCGTTCGATCGATGGACGAGGTAGGCTGCCGCGATCGCGTGCTCGCCGCGCTTGCTCGCGGTGATCGTGTTGAGCGGTTCGTCTGCCGGGCGCGCACCGTTTCCGCCGCCGCCGTAGGTCTTGGCCTTCATGAAGACGGGCGCGACGAGGAAGTTCCGGTTGCCGGTCGTGATCGTCGGGACGGGCTCGTTGATGCCCTTGGGGACGTTGTTCGTGTTGTTCGGCATGACGAACGCGTCCGAGCGGACGAGCGAAGGCTCGACGATCGCGTGGCTACCGCGGTTGCCGCAGATCGTCCGCAGCGGCTCGTCGATCGAGTTGACGCGGACGTCGGTGCCGCCCTTGTCGCCGTGTCCCGGCGGAACCAGGAACGGCCGCGCGGCTTCCAGCACGAATTTCTTCACGCCGCGTGCAATGCGCGCGAGCGTCTTGTCGGCCAGATCGCGATCGCGGTCGAAGATGCTCTTGCACGGGATCGACCAGTCGATGCACTCGGCCGCCGTGCGGTACGGCTTCTCGCGCCCCGGGCCGTGCGTCGGCTGCGGCCACCGGATCGGCTGATCACTCGCCTGGAGGAAGAGCCGCTTGCGCGTGGTCGGCGCGCCGAAGTCGCACGCGCGGAGCTGGCGCCACTCGACGTGCTTGTAGTACGCGCGGAGCTTGGCGACGAACGCGCGAAACGTCTCGCCGGCGCGCGCCTTGATCGGCTTGTAGATTTCGCAGCCCTTCGCGCACGCGACGCCGGGGCAGCCGGCGATGTGGCGCTTGATCGTCGTGCCACGCGTGCGGCGGTTCTTGGGCTGTTTGCCGAAGCAACATCCCTCGACGCACGCGACACCGGGGCAGCCGCGCGAGTGTTGGCGGTGAACGGGTCCCCACTTCTCGAACTCTTCGACGTTCTCCAGAAGGATCAGGCGGGGTTTGACCGCGGCGGCCCAGCGGATCGCGAGCCACGCGAGCGCGCGAATCTTGATCGTGTCCTTGTCGAGTGGGGCGCCGCGCGCCTTGCTGAAAAACGAACACGTCGGCGAGAGCCACATGAGGCCGACCGGCTTGCCGGCGCTGGCCTTGGCCGGATCGACCTGCCAGACGTTCTCGATGTAGTGCTTGCACGTCGGATGATTCGCCGCGTGCATCGCGATCGCCTCGGGATCGTGGTTGATGGCGACGTTGGGGGAGCGGCCGAGCGCCTGCTCGATGCCCGAGCTCGCGCCGCCGCCTCCCGCGAAGCTATCGACGATGATGGCGTCATCGAGCCAGGTGCGGATGATCGGGTTGCGCTTCGTCGCCATGGCTACTTGACCTCCTTGTCGGTCTCGCGCAGGTACTTGCGGATGCCCCGCGCGACGCGCTCGCGCGTCGCTGGCGACAGCTCGTCGGGATCGCGCTTCTCGCCGCCGCGCATCTCGATCGAGGTGATCTCAACGCGGCTGCCGTCGATCATGACGTGCATGTAGTACGCGCAATCGACGCAGCGGCCGTAGTCGTCGCTCTCGCCGGGATGCGCGGGGACACCGCAGACGGGGCAATGCTCGATCGTCATGACAGGCTCCTTGTTGTCGCTCGCGGGGCTGACGTCGCGACTGCACTCGCACTCGTGGTACGCGCAGCCGCAGCGGAGGCAAGCTCCTCGGGTCACGCGAGGTTCCTCGCGATGCGATCCGCGCGCTCGATCACGGCGCCAATGCGCTCTCGCAGGTCGCGCGAGACGCGGCAGTCGCGAAGCGCGGCGCGCAAGATATCGCCGATCTCGCGAGCGTCCTCGATAGACTGCTCGCGGCCCATCTCGGCCAGCGCGGGGATCTTCATCGCCATGCAGCCCCGACATTGCGAGGCACGTGCCGCGTGTACGTACGTCATAACTCCGCGACGGCTCGAGCGGCGCGCCGCGGCGCGTCCGTGACCGCGGGATGACGATCCGCCGGTGGCGGCGCGCGGCGTATCCGGGTGCGTAGCTACCCACCCCGTCACGGCTCGACGACCAGGCCGCTCAGGTCCCAGCCGAACGCGAGGCTCGGTCCGTCGTCATCGAGCTCGGTGCCGATCTCCAGCACGCACAGGCCCGTGCGCTCGTCGAACGCGCGGAGCACGCGGCGCCGCAGCCGCTCGCGCAGCGCGACGTTCGCGACGATCGGTGGATCGATCGGCGGGATGGCCGGCGCGCCCAGCTGCACGAGCGCCGCGTACTCGTCGCGCGTCACCGCGTAGATCGTGCAGGCGTCGTTGCCGGCGGCCTCGAAGACGGCGACGCGGTCGTCGATCTCGATCGCGACGGTGCGCGCAGTGTCGTATCCGTCGACGACGCGCGTAACTCCGCTCCAGATCCCGCGGATCACGCGCAGGCCGCCGAGATCGGCGATGTTGACCTGCTTCTCCGCCGGCAGCTCGCGCGGCCACGTCGCAACCGCAACTGCCGTGGGTCGAATGTCGACCAGGAGATCGGTCGGCGAGATCGCGACGCCGACGCGCGTCGCCAGTGGCCGCCGCGTGAGCAGGCCGTTCTCGCCGGACCAGTAGACCACGCCAGGCACGAGCGGTCCGCCGGCGACCGGGGTCCACTGCTCGGGCTCAAGGCGCACGATCCCGCTCGTTGCGACCTGCACCTCGCCGCCGTCGACGCGCGCGGCGATGCCGGCGACGGGTGAGAACACGGAGGTCGGTTCCACGCGCGCCGCGGAGCTTTCGTCGGCCGTGGTGATCGTGACGGCTGTGCCTGGGAGGATCTCGCCGTCGGTGTCATCGTCGAAGTGGATCACGGTGTAGCCGCCTTGCTGGCGCGCCGCGCTGCGCGCTCTTCGGCTGAAGGCATTCGCAGGATTGGGATCATTTCGCGTTGAACGCTGAACACGAAGCCGTACGGGCAGTGGTACGGCACGATTCCCCAATCGAAGACGAGACAGCTTCCGACATTGAGAAGAAATTTTCCGGGGAAGCACGTTCCAAATTCAACAAGAAGGTTGGGACCATCATCATCGTTCCAGTACACGCCGAGATCAGCGCGACCGTACCAACCGTCTGGTTCCAAGACGGTGTCGTCACCAAGCGCTGCGACGCACTTCCACGCCGGATCCTCCGGGCTGTGCTTGGTCAGCGGACACGGTAGCTCGATGTGTCGGACGAGGATGCGCTTCTCGCGAACCCAGCGCGCGAGTGTCGAGCAGGCCCATCGGTCGGAGATGTGATGGCCTCCCCAGCCGACGAGGATATCTTGCGGCGCCCAGTGTTTGCCGTCAGGTGTCGTCCACGCTGGTTCTGGCCACGTCGTGCACGCGAGTACGTCTTCGCGCTCGCCGAGAACATCAAGTAAGGTCCCTGTCCTTCTCACGACACGTTCGCCTTGAGTGCGTCGTCCTGGCGGATCCGCGCTTCGATCGTCGCGCGGATCCACTCGCTGAGCGTCACGTCCGCGCGGCGAGCTCGTTCTCGCCAATCGGTGTATTCGCGATCGCGCAGCCGCAGGTGAAGGACGCGGCGCCGGCGCGACGCCAAGATGCGTCCGGGGGGCTGCGGGACGGCGGCCTTCGCCGCCGGCGGGGGAACTTTTCGAGTCATGCGCTACGAATGCTCTCACGAATGTGTGGACAACGCAAGATCGAGATCTTGCGCGTACGCGAGGCCGCGAAATACGCTTGTTTGAATCAGCCTTCAAGTCGTAAATTCGATATGATGTGTGTCGATGCCTCGCCCAGGATCCGGCTCCCTCGTTCACCGGCCGCGCGCCGCCGGCGGCGAGCTCGATGTCCCGCGCGCCGCGCAGGAGCATCCGGTCGTCGTCTATCTCGCTGGTCTCGCGCCCGACAGCCGGCCCGCGATGATGTCCGCGCTCAAGACGATGGCCGCGATGATCGATCAGCGTGCCGATGTCTACACGCTGCCGTGGCACGAGCTGCGCTTCCAGCACACGAAGGCGCTTCGCGCGAAGCTCGGTGAGGAGTACGCCGAGCGCACGGTCAATCGAATGCGTGCGGCTCTTCGCGGCGTGCTGAAGATGGCGTGGAAGCTCGGCCAGATCTCGACGGACGATTACATGCACGCGATCGACTTCAAGGGCGAGAAGACGACCGGCCTCGAGCCAGCGGGGCGCGTCGTGCCGATCGAAGACGTGCGCCAGCTCTTCCGCGCCGCGCACAGCCGCCCCGATCCGATGAACCGGCGCGATCAGGCACTGCTCGTGGTGCTCTATGCCGGCGGACTTCGGCGCCAGGAGGCGAGCGCGCTTGATGTCGCGAACTACGATCCGACGGACGGTGGAATCCGCGTGCGCCGTGGCAAGGGCAACAAGTTCCGCGTGACCTACGTCGCCGAGGGCTATCGGCCGTGGATCCAACCATGGCTCGATTTTCAGAAGCGGCGCGCTTGCGAGCCGATGTTCGTGCGCTGGGATCGCGACGACGGTCCGACGATGGATCGCCTGGGGCGTGCCGGCGTCGACGTGGTCCTTGGCGAGCTCGTAGAGCGCGCGCAGATCGCGCCCGTGACGCCGCACGACCTGCGGCGATCGTTCGCGACTGATCTGCTCGAGCGCGGTGCCGATCTCATCACGGTGCAGCGCCTCATGGGTCACGCTGACGTGAAGACGACGGCGATCTACGATCGACGCGGCGAGAAGACGAAGCGCGAGGCAGTCGAGAAGATGCCGATCGCGCTGCGCTACGAGGAAGCGTGAGCTCGCTTGTCCCACCTCCACGCGTGCACACGCGCATTCTTCGGCACGTCTCCGATCGCGACGCGCTCCACCGCGATCGAAAGCTTCCGTTGCTCTTTCTTCGCCCACGGATCCCACAGCACGCGCCGCGACGTCTGGTGGATCGCCTCGACGCGGTACGCGTAGCGCGGCCGCACGGGGCTCATGAGGTAGTCGCCCGGCCGCGGCGGCGGGCCGAGCCAGCGCGCGCGGAGCGTCACGGCTGGGGCACTTCGCCGGCGGCGTCTTCCAGATACGCGATCCATCGCCGCAGCTGCCCGATCTCGGCCGCGCGCGCGGCGCTGCCGTCGTCTACCGCGTCGAGCTGGCGGAGCCGCGCGCTCAGGTACGCGCATAGCGAGGTCTCATTGGAAGCGCCGTCGTGCGGCGAGGGATTCTTGGCAGCACCGTCAACCTCGCTCACGATCGCGCGGGCGATCACGATGCTCGTCTCGGCGACGCCGTCTACGTCATCGCCCTCGAGCTCGTGCCAGTTGAGGCTGGCGACGAGCCCGCCGGCGATGTTCCCGGCCATGCGCAGGATCGCCGACCGATCTCGCGCTGCCAGGTGTTCGGTTTCAGCCCTTCGCGCGCCCGCCGCCGCGGTGACGTGATGATTTCGCAGATCGCGATAGTGGGCGGCGATGACATCTACGCCGTTGATCTTGATGATCTCGACGAGTTCGGCATCGGTCAGTGCGTGGAATGCTTTCACGGGGTGCCTCCTGGCAATCGCGGGAACGGCACGAGCGTGCCGTCCGGCTGGATCACGTCGACCTTCTGCTCCGCCGCGGCGAGCTCGGCGGCGATCTCGCGGCCAAGCGCGACGCCGCGATCGTACTCGGCCAGGCTCTCCTCGAGCGAGAGCTTGCCGGACTCGATGCGCGCGGTGATCGCGCGGAGCTCGGACAGCTTGGCGGCGAGCGGCGACGCGCTCAATCGATCACCTCATCGAGCGGCGGCCACTCGCCGTTCAGGGTGCGCTGCTTCCGCAGCTCGTGATAGCACGTGGTCTCGATCATCCGATCGCCGTCGGGCGGCACGATCTCGACGACGGCCGGTTTCTCCTCGATCGTCTCGACGTGGCGCTCGTCGTAGCTCTGGGGCCACGCCGTACCCTGCGCGAAGATCGCGCGCGCCTCGGCCTCGGTCGCGGCCTTGATCGTTCGCTCGTAGACGACGCGGACGACGCGCTCGACGCCGATCTTGAATCGCGGCAGCGGGTAGCAGCGATCGCAGTCGTCGTTACCGCACGGCTCGCGATCACGCACGGACCACGCTCGCGATCATGCCGCGCACCGCGGCGAGCTTGGCTTCGAGCCCCTCGCGCGTCCGCGGCAGGCGGACGCAGTTGTGCTTCCGCAAGATCGCGCGGACGCGCCGCCGGGCGCTCGGATCGTCCAGGTGCATCATCGTCTCGTAATCGGTCTCCTCGCCCTCGCGTCGGGCGATATCGCGCCGTCCGCAGGCGATGAGCAGCCGGCGCGAGACGGACATCGCGGCCAGCTCGCGACAACATAGTTCATGCGTTTTCGGACTGTCGAGCTCGCCGTTATCGTCGAGTCCGAACATCGGCAGGCCGATCCACTCGGGCGGTACGGTCAGGAGATGCCCCAGCTCGTGCGCCGGCCACCACAGGGCTCCGTCGGAGGGCCACGCTCTCGGGTGGCGCGACGCGACGGGGACGTAGCGACGGTACAAGAGGGAGAGATCGCGGAGCGTGAGCTTCATCCGATCACCGCCCCGACACGCCGGAAGTAGCGTCCGAAGCCGCCGCGTACCACGTCGACGCGATCGCGCGGCCGCGCCAGGCGACGAAGGGCGACGATCACGCAGATCGCGGCGAAGGCGCCGATCGAGAACGGAACGATCAGGCTGAGCGGGTTGTTATCGCCCACCGTGCGCCCGCGCCTTCCGCGCCTCGCGGATCGCGTTGATCGACTCTCGCGTGAGCGAGAGCTCGACACGCGCACCAGGCAGTAGCGTGCCCCGCGGCACGACGCTCTTGAGCCCGTCTACGATCAAATCGACGATCTGTTTGTCATCGAGGAATGGGATGCCGTCGCGATCGTCATCGATCAGGACGAGGTAATCGAGCTTGACGCGGGCGACGCGCTTCATCGAAACCTCGAGCTCTCGCGCAACAGGCACCACCAACCGGTCAGTGCGGTGCACCAACCCATCGACGCGTTCGTATGTGCGCCTGCGAGACTTGCGACGAAGACTGTCAAACACAAGATCACCTGACATCGAAGCAGGTACACGCCGATCGGTTTCATCGTCCCTCCATCGTGATGGCCCAGCGCTTGGCGATGTCGTTCACCTGCTCTCGATCGTCCTCGTCGTCGAGGACCCCGTGGCACGCGAGTACGAGGCGGAGTAGCCACGCGACGTCGCGGCGCGCCTGCTCGGTGGTTGGCAGTTTCGATTTCCGCTTGGTCATCGCGTCTCCATGTGAGCAATCGCGTCGATCCGCCGCCGCCGCTCCGCGACCGCCTCCGGCGCGTAACGGCCGACGCGTCGCTGCTCCTGGCAGGTGAGGCACAGCCGGACGTGCCGGCGCTGCCCCTTCCACCGATACGCCACGATCCCGCTGCACGCGCGGCAGACGTCGTCGCCGCAGCCCCAGCACGTGACGATCGAGCTCGCCGCCGCACCCTGGCCGGGGGCGGCCTCGCAGTCGATCGAGTCGACGACCGAGCAGGATCGATCCGTCATCGTGGTCCGTATCGCGCCGGTCTTCTCCAGCACGTGCTGGCAGTCCATCGCAGCGGTCACAAGATCGCTCCGATCAAGAGCAGCGGCCAGATCGCCGCGACGAAGAGTCCGATCGCGAGCGCGCTCATCTTCGGCGACTTGAAGTAGCCGCGGCCGTCCGTGCGCATGAGGAGAGGTTCCTCCGTGAAGATTTCGATCGCCGCGACGCAGCTACCGAAGAAGATCGAGAGGCCGATGTAGATGCAGAGCCAGATCATTTCGCGGCCTCCAGTCTCGCGCGAAGATCCTCGCGCTCACCCTCGTCGTTCCACAGCCGCTCGAACGCCTCCGCGCCCGCCTCGTCGGCGCACTCGCGGCCGAAGAAGTAGAACTCGCGCGCGAGCGCCTTCACGTCGCTTAGCGTGCGCGGCGGATCGCGGAACACCTCTTCTGGCGATCGCGGCTGGCGCTTGAGCGGAATCGTCGAGCCCTCGGCGCCGTGCTTGTGCGGGCACGGGCACGCGTTCAAGACGAACTTGATCGGCTGCTTGTCGCCCGAGTAGCAGACGCCACCGTAGTCGTGCGCGTGGTGGTGGCCGCACGCCGCGCAAAGCCGCTCACATAGGCGCGCCGACTGCGTCACGGCATCCCTCGGACGAGGTGCATCGCCGCGACGCCGAACGCGGCCGTCAGGCCCGCGTCCGGGCGGCCGTCGCTCGCGTCGCCGAACGGATTCTTGTAGCGGAGAAAACCGAGGTCGACCCACCGCCCGTCCTTCGTCGGCTGGAGCACGGTCGCCTCGTTCCGCAGCCACGGCTCGCGGTGCTCGAGAATGAGCTTGGCGGCGAGCACTTCTTCTTCGCCGGGCACGGTCCAGTCGTGGAAGTGAAGGACACAGCGATCGTCGACGTCGTAGCAGATCTTGCCGAGCTTGACGGCGGTGTCCGAGTGGCGGTGCGCGATCAGGTAGCGATGACCGGAGAGACCGCCGCGGACCATGATCGCGCGGTGCCTGGCCCAGTCGGCGTGCTCCTCGGGCGTAAGGAACGAGAGCAAGACCTCGCTGGCCATGTCCACGCTCCCCGGTACGCACTCCGGGCAGCACGGCGTCGGACGCGCGACGGACGCGGCCTTCGATCGTCGCCTGCCCTTCTTCGCCTCGGCCGCGATCGTCTCGATCGCGCCGGTCTCGGCGATCTCGAGCTTGCCGTCCTCGAACTTGACGGCGGTCAGCGTGCGATCGGCGGGCTTGGCGAGCTTGACGAGCACCGGACCGACGTCCTCGACCGGCGCCGCGATCGAGATCGTCTGCTGGCGATCGTCGCCGAGCTCGGCAGCGGTCCACTTCTTCTTCTTCGCCTGCGCGAGGAAGCGGCCTAGGACGTCGCGCTCGTGCGGCGTCGGATCGGTGACGACGAGCTCGCATGTGTCGTCACCAGCGGCGACGAGGCGGAAGTCCCCGTTCCACGCGGGAAAAAACCAGGCGTCGATCACGAGTCACTCTCCATGAGCGCCCGGACGGTCTCCTCGGAGATCTGGCCGCCGCCAGTCACGGCGTCGGGCAGCTGGTCGAGCTCCTCGACAAGGCCGTCGAGCCGCGACTCGGCCGGCGCCGCCGTAACGCCTCGCCGCCGCGCGATCGCCGCGTCCCATCCGGCCTGGTACGCCGGCGTCCTGGCGCTCGCGGCGACGACGGCGCAGCCGTCCACCAGGTCGCGGTCGAAGTTGTCTTGCTGGGATCCGTCGAGGAAGCCGTGCTCGAAGCTGCCCCTCACGACCTCGACGCGCGCGATCTCGTCCGCCGTGGTGGCCGCCGGGACCTCGAAGCGCGTGCCGACGAGGCGCCGCTCGAGCTCGCGAGCGACGTCGTGCAGCCCGCGATCGTGGGCGTCGGCGATCGCGGCGACGAGCTTCTGCGGGTCGCCGCCGAACATCTTTGGCGCCAGCGCGAGCAGCTCGCGCAGGATCCGCGCGCCGAACGTCTCCGCCTGCTGGGCCAGGGCCGCGCTCGCTGCGCCGGGGAGGCCCACGGTGTCGGGATTGAGTCCCATCGGCGCCGCGAGCGACTCCATCGCGCCGCCGACGTCTGCGATCACCTGCTGGACATCGCCGACGCTCTTGGCGAGCGTGGTGAGCAAGTCCTTGGCGGCGATCGCGACGTCGTAGAGGCGGCGCGCGGTCGCGATGTCGAACGGCTTGCCGCCGTTGTCCAAGATGTCGCGCAGCTCAGCGCGGAGGGCCTCGGCGATTCGTTCGGTGGTCATGGTCGTCCTTCCTTCGTAGCCGCGCCGGTTGAGATCCTGGCGCCAGTAGGTTTTCGCGAGCACGCCGAGCATGCTCAGTTCCGCCACAAGATCGAGCTCGGCGCGATGCCGCGGACACCGCGCGCGCGGATCCGCCACGTGCCGCCCTGCAACGCGATGTGCGCTTCCATGTAGGCCATCGCGGCCTCGAACGTTCCGGTATTGTACTGCTCGCCCCAGCGATCGCGCCGCGTGAGGGCCGTCTTGACGAGCTTCTCGACGACGAAGCGGCCGCGCGCGCCGCGGGTGGCTGGATTGTGTCGACTCACGATAGTCCCTCCGCGATCGCGCGAACCACGCCGGCAACCTCGGAGATGGGCTCCGCTCGATCATAGGCGCTCTCGTCGAGATCGCCGTTGCCCGCGATCACCGTCGCGCGCTTGTCGAGTCGATCAGCGAGGCGCGCGAGCACCTCGGCGATCTCTCGGCGCACTTGCGCGCGTGTAGCTCGATCTTCGTCGCTCACAGCTTCACGAACCTTCCGTCGCACAGCCGGTGCAACCACGGGAACCCAACGACGATCGCGTGATCGTAATACGGCCGCTTGCAAAGCTTGCAGGCGACGTCGCCGCTCGCGCGCTGCCAGTCGGCCGCCTCGACGCGCGCGAGGTCGATCTTGTTGGGCCGGGACAGCTCGACGATCGCGCGAGCGAACGAGACGATCGTGTCGAGGGTGCGATCACCGTCCGGCAGCACCGCGACGTCGCCGGCAGTGATGCGGCGGGCGTACTCGATCGCGGTGCGCGTCGCGTCGGTCACGTCTCCTCCGCGCGCTCGGTGATCCGCAGCGCGACGACCTTGCCATTCCCGGCCCTGATGGCGGCGTCGAGTCCGCACGGGAAGCACATGTTGAGGAGCATCTTCGCGCGTTCGTCTGACGCGCCGGCGCGGACCTGGATCATCGACGGGAACGCCCCCGGGCGCTCGGCGTTTTCCCAGCCATAATGCGTGCTCTAGTTTCTCGCTCACGCGCGCCTCCGCTTCGCGTGGTGCCGGTAGTACGCGGCGCGATCGTAACGAATGCCGACACGCTCGAGCGCGTCGAAGAACTTGTCCTGCCACTGCCCCGCCAGCGTCGGTGCTCCGCCGGCGCGCAGCGCGGTCAGGTTGATCACGAGGCCCGGGGCGGACTGCTTCAAGTAGCGAAGCGCGAAGTCGACGCACGAGGCGAGCTCCGTCGCGGCCGCGCGTAGCTCCTGGTACTCGGCCTCGGTGTGCTTCTTCTTCGGCGGCTTCTTCTTCATCGCCTGTCCTCCTGAACCGCGAGTGCCGCATCGGTGAGCCGATCGAGCTCGTCCTCCGCGCGCTCCCACTCCTCGCAGAGCGACACACATTCGGGGAGGCCGTCTCCGCGATCGTGCGCGGCATCGAACGCGAGATCCTTGCGCCGCCGATCGAGCGCGGCCTCGTAGATCGGTCGCATGCGCTCACACTCGGCGTGTAGCGCACCGGCGTCGCCACGGACCTCGTTCTGTTCGATCACCACGGGCAGACGATCTTGTAGCTCCGCGACCTCGTCACGCTCGACAAGCCGTCTAACCTGCTCCGCAAGCGCGACGTCAAACGCGTCGAGCCGAATCCGCGCGTCGCGCAACATCTTCACCTCGTCGAGCAGCCGGATCGCATCCAACGATGTGAAGCGATCTGGTCCAGTGGCCAGCGACGTACACTCCTCGCGATACCACGCGTCGGCAAGCGCCCGCAGATGAGCGATCTCATCGTCGGTCAGTAAGGCGATGGTGCTCATCGCGGCTCCTTCGCTTCGACAGCACGGCGAACTCGCGCCGCCGCGTCCGCGTGTGCGGCGTTGGTGACGAGTCTCAGCTGCTCCCGTTTTTCTCCCAGCGCGCACCGCACGTCGTGCCCGTCGATCGCGGGGCACTCGTCGTACTTCTCGCAGGCCGCCTGCCCGAGAGCCATCGCCGCCACGAACACCGGTCGCATGCGCGCGATCTCGGCATGCAGCCGCTCGATCTCGCGCTGCGCGGTTCCGTCGCCGACCGCGAACGTACCATCGAGCACCGCGGCCATCCGCTCGTCAGCAGCGATAACGTCCGCGCGCAGTTTCTCGGCCTCGGCGCGCAGGGTGTCGCGCTCGGCCTTCAACGTCTCGCGAATGCGCTCGGCGAGATCGCCGGGCTCGGTTGGACCGTTGAGGAGTCGCTCTCGCAACCTCTGCACCTCGTCGAGCAGCCGAGGCACCGAGTCGCGAGATATCTCCTTCGCCGCGAGACCGGCGCCGTCGCGGTGATGCTTGTACGAATCGGCCAAGAACTTCGCTCGCGCCGCGATCTGCAGCAGCTCGTCGTCGGTCAGCCCGCTCATCGCGGCCCCTTCGACTCGGCGAGCGCGGCGTCGACGGCATAGCGAAGGTAGTTGACGCAGGGACCACGCACCTTGATCTCGCCGACGCGATCCTCGTCGCTTGCGTCACGTATCGCCTCAAGGACCGGCCGCATGCGCTCGTTCTCGGCGCGCAGGGCGTCGCGCTCGGCGATCACCGGTCCGATCGCACCGTCCTCCAAGATCTTTCGCTCGTCCCGCCGGAGCTGCTCGTAGTCCATGAGCGGCCCGTGATCGATCGCGCCAGGTCCCAGATCGGCGGCCGCGTGCACGCGCCGGAGGTTGGCGAAGACGACGCCCGTGCGATCGACGACCTCGACGAGTGCGCCGGCGAAGCGCGCGGCCCCGTTGTCGAACTCGGATTCGCTGAGACCTCCCGCCGCGAGGAACTCGCGCGCGCCCTCGATCGTACGCTGGAGCTCGGTCATGGCGCGTTGCTTATCGCGCCGCGGCGCACACCACGCCTCGGCGAACGCGAGGCTGTCGCGCGCGTCGATTTCGTCGAGCATCTCGCGCAGCGCGTGGGGAACGTCCTCCCCATCTTCGCGGATGATCTTTTCGATCCCGGACCGGAGCTCCTCGGCCTCCCCGCCGTGGATCGCGCCCGCGTGCTTGCCGCACGGCAGACCCACGACGCAGCGGCCGGCGATCTGAACGAGTGCCTCGGCACACTTGACCGCCCACTCGGACGTCGCGCGCTTGTTCATGTGCCCGTCGGGCAGCGCGACGAGCTCGCCCGCCTCTTCGATCGTCTGCTGGAGATCGTCGTCCGTCATCGTGGCGCGATCTCCCGCAGGTACCGCAGGCAGCGGTAGATGTTCGGCAACTGCACCGCGAGCGCCGGCGGCAACGCCGCGATCGCAGTGATGTGCTTCTGCACGATCGCGATCGCCTCGTCGATGTCGCGTGCGGAGGGCGGCTGCCCCGTCTTGTCGTCGAATTCGATCACGACGCGCGCCCCCGCTTCTTCTTGCCGAGACTCGCGTAGTATCCGGCGCGGTCGTACTCGACGCCGAGCAGCGCCAGCGCGTCGAAGAAGTCCTCCTGCCAGCGGCGCACCGACGTCGGCTTCCCGGCCCTCATCGCGGCGAGGTCGATCATCATGCCGGATCCGCCGAGGTGCTTGTAGTGGCGCAGCGTGAAGTCGACGCACCGGGCGAGCTCGAGCGCGGCCGCCTTCCAATCGATCGCGTCGTCCGGCGTCGCCGCGAGGATCGCGGCGATCTTGGCCAGGGTCCGCACGGCCGTGTTGCTCTGGCTGCGCTTCGGATCTTGGTGCGCGTCGAGCCGGGCGGCGATCCGCGGCCAGTCGAACATCGAGCTGCCGACCGCCGCGCGGATCTCGCGGAGCGGAGACGGCGCGGGCGACGGGGGTTGCTTCGTCGCGGTCTTCACGACGCGGGTCCCTTGTCGACGGTGAGCTCGCCGCGCGCGGTGCGTCGCACGCACTCCCACAACATGATCGTCATCTGGAGGAAGTTGTCCGGCGCCTCCGCGGCGGTCGGATCGACCTCGATGTAATTGGTGAGCGCGATCTTGCGCTGTCCCTCGTCGGTCTCGATCCACATCTCCTTGATTCGCATTTAGGTCCCCTCGCGCATGCGCGCGTAGAGCGCCGCGCGCTCCTTGTCGGTCAGCTTGCTCGTCAGCCGCGCGATCGCGCCGTCGGTCGCCGACTCGATGAGTTGCGCCACGTACGTAGTGACCAGCTCGATCCGGCGCTCGCGCGCGTCGTCTCCGCGCGTCGCGACGATCTCGTCGACGATCCGCGCGGCGAGATCTCGGATCCGTAGCTGCCGATCCATGGTAGCGTCGCCTCGCTTGATCGCCTGAGAATCAAGTTTTGTGTTTCTGTTCATACTTGCTCGGTGAGTCAACTGCCGAGACACGACGGCCTCCGCTTGCTGTTGTCAAAGGCAGCTCGGCCTGATCGCCACCGACGACGGGCGGAACGGGCGCCGCGGGCGGGACCGCGGCGGCGTTGCCGAGCGCTCGGATCCAATCCGCGATCGGCTGCGCGCTCCGCCGCGCGGCGCGCTTCCAGTTCGCGAACTCGCGCGCCGTGAGCCGGATCTGAAAGGGGTGAGATCTCTTCGCGGGCACGTCATTCGCTCTTAGCGCGACGTAATTACGTTGTCAATCTCCGAATGATCATGCTATGAGAGATCTCTACCCGTGATTTCAGCCTTCCTTTTCCAGGGCACGCTCCACGCCGTCCACGTCGTCGCTCGTTCCGGGCTCACCAAGATCGCGGTGACCGCGCTGTGCGCGGCCGCCGGCGACGCCGGCGACGGGATCTACCAGGTGCCGACGTGGGCGTTCGACGGCCGCACTTCCTACGCGACCGCGACGGCGTGCGGTGAATGTGGCAAGCGGCTGCGCGCCATGATGACGGCGCCGAAGGGAGATGGATCGTGAACGAGACCTACGGGTCGATCGCGATCTGGCTCGTCATCATCGAACTCTGTTTCCGCTGATCAAAGGATCCCATGAAGCGCAAGACCTCCGACGTCCCGACCCGGATCTACTCCTACCGCTGCCTGCCGCCTCTCACCGAGGCCGCACGCGTCGAGGATCAGTTCCGTCTCGCTCACCAGTACAAAAACGCGCTCGTCAAGATCGAGCTCGACCTGCGCGAGCGGTTTCGCGACGTCCAGCTCACGGTGCCCCAGGTAGCGGCGGCTCTCTTGGCCTACGAGGACGCCGACGCGGCCGTCGAGAGCGCGATCGAAGATCTGCGCGCGGCCAAATCGGGCACGGCCAACCCCGATCTCGCCGCTCACCGGCTGCGGCTCGAGGCGGCCAAGGAGCTCCGCGCGCTGCGCGGAAGCGAGCTCCGCGACGCCAAGCGCGATCACGACGAGGTGTTGCGGCCCGGATACGAGGACGCCCGGAAAGGGGCGCACGCCGAAATGCTCGCGGCCCGCGCCGACTTCTCGCGCCGCGGCCTACGCCACGGCACGTACGTGCGGATCGAGGACGCCGTCCAGCAGGCCGCGCGATCGACGAAGCGGCCCCTGCACTTTGAGCGCTACGACGGATCCGGCTCGATCGGCACGCAGCTCGTCGGCCGCGATGGACCCGAGGGCGTCCGCGGCCTGACGCTCTCCGAGCTGCACTCGTGCGTGGACACACGGCTGCGCGTGGCGGCGCTGCCGTGCGCCGGCGATGTCGTCGCGATGCCCCCGTGGGGCGGATTCGGCTCGGAAGACGTCTTCTGGAACATGCGTCGCGGCGATCGCCGGCGCGCGGCACGCGTGCACATGTGGCTGCGCGTTGGGAGCAATCCCGATCGGTCGCCGATCTTCGCGGAGTTTCCGATCACGATGCACCGCCCGCTGCCGAAGGACGCGATCATCAAGTGGGCGTACGTCGTGCGCAAGAGGATCGGCCCGCACCTCGAGTGGCGGTTCCAGGTCACGATCGAGAGCAAGACGTTCTGCGCGCCGACCGCCGCGTTCGGCGAGGGCACCTGCGCGATCGACCTGGGCTGGCGCTGGAAGCTCGACGACGAGGGACAGTCCGTCGCGCTGCGCGCCGGCTATCTCGTCGACGACCAGGGGCGCGAGCGCGAGCTCGTCGTGCCCGAGAAGCTGTGGCGGCAGATGCCCAAGGTGTACGACCTCGCGAAAATCCGCGACCAAAACCTCGAGCGCGCGCAGCTGGCGCTCTCCGAATGGATCGCCGATCGGGGCGAGATCCCGCCAGAGTGGCAGGCCGCCGAGGAAGACGGTCGACCGAGCATGGCGGATCGGCTGCGGGGCTACGCGCAGTGGCGCGCGGCGCGCAAGCTCCAGGCATTCGTCGATCGCTGGACCGAGCGCCGGGTGCCCGGCGACGCGGCGATCTACGACCAGATCCAGGCGTGGGCGCGGCAAGATCGCCACCTCCAGGCGTGGAGCGAGCACCAGCGCGACCGGCTGATCGCGCACCGGCGCGAGGTGTGGCGCGTGATCGCCGCCGAGATCGCGCGGACGTACTCGACGATCCTGATCGAGGACGGCCGCAACGCGAACCAGACGATGCGCCTGCCGGAGATCGAGGGCTGGGAGCGGCCCGCGCCCGAAGACGGCGATCCGTCGGACGGGCGCGACCAGCGGCGGACGAACCGCCTGGTCGCCCCCGGCGAGCTCCGCGACGCGATCGTCAAGGCGGCCCACAAGACCGGCGCGAAGATCGAAGTCGAGCGCAGCGCGGGAACGACGAAGGAATGCGCGCGCTGCGGCCACACGCAGGAGCACGTCGACTTCCGCGCGCAGATCACGTATCGCTGCGAGGGCTGCGGGGCGATCGACGATCAGGACGCCAACGCGTGCCGGAACCTGCTCAAGCGACACGGGATCGCGGGCGGCCCGGTGCCGCCGCGCGCGCCCAAGGTGCTCGCGCCGGCGAAGAGGCCGCCGGAGCTCGGCAATCACGGAGCGTCACACGCGGCAGAGACGTTCGCCGCGCCGTAGCGCGGCAGGTGCTCGCGATCGGAGCTGTATGATCGCGGCGTGACAACTGAATAGGATACTACTGTGATCGTGACTGCTCGGCAGGCTGACTGCCGAGACAAGGTGATGGCGTTCGCCGTGGAGGTCAACTTCCGCGAGTGATCGTGACTGCTCGGCAGGCTGACTGCCGAGACCGGCGAACTGCTCGGGCGCCGCGTACGCTGGCGTTCGTGATCGTGACTGCTCGGCAGGCTGACTGCCGAGACGCATCGATGGTTCCGGTGTCGCGAAGCAGGAGCAAGGTGATCGTGACTGCTCGGCAGGCTGACTGCCGAGACTCCAGTTTCGCGTTGCTGACGCCCGTGGCGACGAAGCCGTGATCGTGACTGCTCGGCAGGCTGACTGCCGAGACTATCCTGGCCGAACGGGCGGCCCTCGTATCGATCCCGTGATCGTGACTGCTCGGCAGGCTGACTGCCGAGACAAACACCAAGCTGGCTAGAATTCGATTCTTAGGGGCGTGATCGTGACTGCTCGGCAGGCTGACTGCCGAGACTTCGGCGGCTTCGCGGCAAGGTCCCTGGCCGCTTTCGGTGATCGTGACTGCTCGGCAGGCTGACTGCCGAGACGGCGATCCATGTTAGCGCACGGTCGACGAGCCCAGGCGTGATCGTGACTGCTCGGCAGGCTGACTGCCGAGACGCAAGAACGGCTTGCCGCGCCGCGGGGTCTCGGCGGCGAGTGATCGTGACTGCTCGGCAGGCTGACTGCCGAGACCCCTGGGGACCCTCGAGCACAAGAACCGTGTCGAGTGATCGTGACTGCTCGGCAGGCTGACTGCCGAGACGCGTCTTGGAGGGGTAGGAATCCTCGTCGAGAGACATTGTGATCGTGACTGCTCGGCAGGCTGACTGCCGAGACTTGCCAGGTCCGTCGCCCCCGTTCTCGGCGAGCTGACTGCCGAAACCGGCCGCCGGCCGTGCGTGTGGTGCTCATGATCGTACTTGTTCGGTGAGTTGATCGCCGAGACAGTGGGACCTTCCGCAGATCGTAGTTGCTCGGCGAACTGACTGCCGAGACGCAGAGTGGTCGATTGCACGTAAATCGCACTTGCTCGGCGTATTGACTGCCGAGACCCGAGCTGGCGAACGTTTTTCGCTAGTCCTACGCGATCGCGTCCTGGCCGTGCAGCCAGAGCGATCGCACGTACTCGCTCGGCCAGCCGGCGAGGATCATCTCCCAGCACGCGCGTATCCGATCGTAGTACGCCTGCGCCGCATTCTCCTCGCGCGCCGTGCGGGGGCGCGACAGCCACGGTTCGGCGCGGTGCTCCACAATCGCGAGCTCATCGCTCGAGCGGAGCTCGATCCGATCGCGGCCGCGCAAGAGCGGGACGATGTCGATCGTCACCGGGCCTCGACGAGCGCGACGCCGGCCGCGGCGAGCCGCTCGGCCTGCCTCGGGAAGTGCCGCGGGAACGCCGCGAGCATCGCCTCGGCCGTGTGATCGCCGGCGACGATGAAGCACGAGTTGCAGTTGCTACGGGTATCGCCCTGCGTGCGATCCCACCACGACAAGATCGTGTAGAGCTCCTCGTCGAGCTTCTCGATCGAGCGCGCGAACTGTCCCTGCGGCAGCTCGTCGGAAGCGTACTCGAGCCTCTGGCGATCCTCCGCGCGCGGCACGAGTCCGACGCGCACGAGATGTCCCGTTCCGCGGTGCCGCCGCGGCGCGTAGCCACCGTCGAGCCGTAGCCGCTCGAGCGGCGAATCGTCGGCGTGCCGACCGCGCCGGTTAAACAGATAATGCCCAGCCTGGAGCCAGCAGCCGTGCCACCAGGAACGCGCATCGTCCGCGATCGGCGCGCCAGGCGGATGCTCGGACAGCCACCACGCCTCGAAGGTGTCCGAGACGCCCTCGCGCGCGGCAAACCACGCGCGCCGCGCGAGCTCGCGTTCCTGATCGAGCCTCGTCGTCACCGCGTCACCGCGAGTCCCCCGCGAACAAGATCTTGCCGTCCACGATCTCGATGTGCATCGCGCACCGATCGTGGTCTCCCGGGACCCGGCGGATGCTCGGTGAGATCGTCATCGTCGCGAAATCATCGCCGCTCCTCTCCCAGATCGCGCCGCTCGCCGGCGCCCACGCGGTCCCGTCGCGCGTGGGCGTGAACGGAATCGTGTGGTGGCAGTCCGCGTGGCCTTCGGGACAGTCGAACGTGAGGTAGCGATCGGCGCGCTCGCCGTAGTAGGTGCCCCAGCGCGGGTTGCAGTCGATGAGGCGCGTCATGCGCGGCATCAGTTGCCCTCTCGGCGGATCTTCGCCTCGGCGGCGAGATCGAGGATCGACTTGCCGCCGACGCGCGCGCCGCAGTGCGAGCACTGTCCGTCGACGTCGAAGCTGTGACCCCGCGCGGCGACGCAGCCGAGCCAGCGATCGACGGCCTCTGTCTTCGACGGATCGCCGCCGGCGGAGGCGATCGTGATCGCGAGCAGGCGACGCAGCGCGGACATCAGTGAAACGGCTCCTCGTCCCAGCCGTCTTCATCCATCGGCTCGAGGCCCTCCGATCCCATGACGAAGTAGCCGCGCGACGTGGTGGCACCGAAGCGATTCTTGGTCGCGCGCAAGATCCGTTCGGCGCCCGCGCGTCGCGCGCCGACCTCGAGATCGAGCACGACATCGACGAGATGCCCGAGCGTCGCGGGTCCCGCGAGCAGACCCTCCTTGTCGACGTGACCGATGAGCCAGGTCGTGATGCCCTCGCCCTTGGCGAACTCGACGATCCGGCGCACGCTCTCGCGCGACTGCGCCGGCGATCCGGGATATCCCTTGACGTCCGAGGCCACGAGCGTGTGGATCGAGTCGATCACGATGACGCGCGGCTTGAGCGCGCGGGCATGCGCGATGATCTTGTCGACGTCTGTCTCGGCGGCCGGGTAGATCTTCCGGCTCGTCGCGCCGACGCGGTGCGCGCGCGGCGCGATCTGCTCGATCGATTCTTCCCCCGTCGCATACAGCGCCCGGAGATCGAGACCGGCGAGCATCTGCATCGCGAGCGTCGACTTGCCGGCCCCGGCCTGCGCGCTGATCACGACGACCGATCCGATGACGAGCCCGCCTCCCAGGACCGCGTCGAGCGGCGCCAGATTCGTCGGATCCCGCGGGTGATCGATCACCGTGATCTCGGAGAGCGGGACGAGCTTGGGAGGCTCTTCTGCGACGGGATCTTCGAGATCCTCGTCGCGCCGCGGCGCGGGGACGGCCACGAGCTTCGGCACTGGCGGCGCCGACTCCTCCCGGAGCTCGAGATCGAACGCCTGGCAGCGCGTGCAGCGCGCCTGCCATGCGGCATGCGCGTAGCCGCACGCGCGACAGACGTAGCGGCGAGCTCGCGCGACGTCGCTCACTCGTCCCCCGCGGGCGCCGTGAGATCGACGGTCTGATATCCGTCCGTCGCCGGCGAGCCGAGCGGCACGATGCGGATCATTTCCTTCTTGCGCCGATCCTTGTCGACCTGGACCTCATAGAGCGGCCAGCGATTGAACCAGCGCCACCATCCGAACGGCACGAAGTCCGCGCCGGGCGGGCGCGTGCGCGGCGCGATCACCGCATCACGCACGGGATCCGCGCCGAGGTGTTCGAGGATCTTGTCGAGCATCACGACGTGCTTCTCGGACGGCACGCGCTCGTCTCGTCGCGTCGCGTGTAGGACCCACCAGAGCTGGCCACCCTCCTTGTACATGGACGCCTGGATCTTCCAGCCATAGATCTCGACCGGCTCCCAGAGGAGTTTCCGCTCGTCGGGCGGCACGCGATCGATCTCTTCCTGGAGCCCGCTGCCGTCGCCGGTCCGAACCGCGCGCGCGAAGAGTTCGAGCAGCCGCATGAGCCCCGGGGGGAGCTCCTGGGCCATCTGATGACCGGCGGACAAGATCGTCATCTTGAGACGATCTGCCTTCTTCTTCCAGCCGAGCTCGATCATGGCGTGGCTCCGCGCGCCCAGGGTTCGAGATCCGGCACGCCCTCGATCACGACGTTGTGGTGCCAAATCGACGTCTCCGTCGGATGCTCGCCATCGTGCACGGTACCTGACGTGAGCACGTTGATCGACGGCACGACATTCCACGCGCCCTCGCGCGTGGCCGGCTGGAGCGCCCACGTCTTGCCGCCGGGACCGTCGGCATCGTAGGTCCCGCGCGGATTCACTGGCACGGCCGCGCAGAGCGCCTCGCCGCCGGCGTCCGGGATCACCCGGAACCACAGGAGCCACCACGATCGCCCCGCGCCATCACCAGCGCGGTGCATCGTGCAATCGCCGACGTTGAGCGCGTCGACGTCGATCAAGCCGCGGTATTGGAGAATGCTAGCCATGGGGAAATAGGTTACTTCGGGCAGCTGACGATCAACATCGGCGAAGAATCGATCGTTGAAGCACCCCGTGGTAGCCGCGCGAGAGGATCGACCCCCCACCGGCTCCGCAGGTCACGCCGACCTTGTCGACGGTGACGAGCTCGCCCCGGCTCGGATCCCCGTGCGCGCACCAGCAGCGGTGGCGCCGATCTTCTTTTCTGTCGCAGTTGTTCGCGCGCGACATGACGTCCCACGATCCGCCGTGCGGGAGCACGACGTTCAAATGCGGCTCGGAGCAATCGTCCCAATACCAGCACGCACCCGTCTTGTCGTCGTGCGTCCACGTCGAGTGGAAGCAGTCGCCCGGCGACATCGCGCGCTCCTCGACGATCGTCCGATCCGGAGCCTCGTAGAGCCGGCTATGAAACACCTGGAAGGCATGCGACGGCAGCCCTGCCGGCCGCGCGGCGCCGCACGCGTCACAGTGATCCGGCCAGCACTGCGCCGGATGGTCGCTCGGATCGCCGCCGAGCTCGAAATCTTCGATGCGGTCGGAATCGGCGAGATGAATCACACCGTCGTGATAACCACGATCGCCGCACGCGCCATCGCCGTCCCAGAAAACGCGCAGAACGGCGCGCGTACCCACCTCGCGCAGGTAGCGAAGCGGGATATTCTGATCGAGCGGATCGATAGGATCGTTGATGATCGAAGGCGCCGGCGGTGGAGCTGTGATCATGGGCGGGGACGCGGGCGAACGCGCGAGCGGCGCGCGTCGCGATCGGAGGACGACATCGGTCATCGTCCAGTACCCGAAAGAGCCGTCGCCGACAGCAGGTCCGGCTCGTCTGGTAGAGCAATCGCGGCGACGGAACCACACGCCTCTGCCTGCCACGCGGTCACGAGAACCGAGCAGTCGATCACCGGTGCGCAGCGGCCATCCTTCATCCGGCCCCATCCCTCGGCGCACGGCGAGAGCGGCGATTCCGATCGGCCGAACACGCGCATCGCGAGCACGAGAGACAGCGCGCACGCGATCGTGAGCAGCCCCGTCGCGCCGAGAAGGAAGAAGATCCACTCGCGTCGACGATCGCGCGGTTTGACGACCTCACGGCAGAGCATGCGGACACCTTCGCTCGAGCTGATCACCGATCCGTTCGAGCGCGCGCGCCTGGCGGTAGCTGAACGATTGACCGACGAGCCCCATGACGGTCGCCGCGACGCCGAGGCCGCCGACGATCGCGCCAATGATGAGCTGGCGACGCATCCGCCGGCGCATCGAATCTTCAGATCTCGCCTTGGGCAGCACGATCCCAGCCGCGCGCGCGGCCTCCTCCTGGTCGTGCAAGATCGCCTGCGCGCGCAAGAGTGTCTCGTGATCCTCGGGGGAGATCGACGGCAATTCCGGCACGATCCAGATCTACCACTCGGCGGGGCAGATCTCTCCCTCTTGACGATCCAGGCGATCTCGTCGATCCTACGATCTGCTTGAGCGGCGCCATGCCAAAGAACCGCTCGCCGGCACCCCGATGGACAAGCCTCCCGCCGGGTTAGCCGGTCTTATGCCGCGTTCGGCTCGCGGCTCGCGACGTCGTGCAGATACTCGAGATCGACGCCGGCGAGCTCGGCGTACCGCGTGATCTTCGTCCGATCGCCCGCGAGCGCCTCGGCGTAGTAGCCCGCCGCGAGCGCGACGTGCGCGAAGCGCGCGACGGCCGCCAGATCATCGAGATCCGCGAGTGCCACGCTCGCGAGCGACCGATCGCGGGGCGTGGCCGACGTGCGCACGAGCAAAAGCCCACTCGTGGTGAGGTTCGCCTCGATGTTCCGGCGACGCGTGACGATCAACATGCCCTCATCGTCGCAGGCGCGTCTGACGTCGCCGCGCGATCCCGAGGCCGATCCCGATGCCCAACCCCACGAGCAGGAGCGCGCCGCCGAAGCCGATACCAGAGCTCGGAGCCGCCGGCGCCGGCGCTACCTTCGCGCGCGCGGCATCGAACGCCCGGATGGCCTCCTCCTGCGACAAGCGATCGTCGAGCGCCAGCTGCTCGAGCGCGGCCTGCCAACCGACCTGCGCGCCGGCCAAGAACACGGCGCCCTCGCGCCCTTCGCGCGCCTCCTTGAGACGCGGCAGGATCTCGTCGAGGAAGCGCTTGCGCCGGACCGCGCGCGCGACGGTGTCCTCGCCGGCGATCTCGGGGAACAGCGCCAGGCCCTGAACCAGATCAACGATCTGGTAACCCGGCCACTGCGCTCCGCCGCCACCTCGATCGATCTTGACGAGCGGCAGGACGGCTGGAACGACGTTCTGATTGTTCGCGATCAGGGGGACGAGCATCGGCCCTATCCCTTGCTTCGCGCGCGAAAGAGGAGCGCCACGATCGCGATCGCGCCGACGACCGCGAGCGCCGTACCGAGTCCCGACGGGCGCGCCGCCGCGGCGCGCGCCTCGGCCGCACGAGCTCGTGCCTCGGCAGACGCCGTCCGTGCCTCGAACTCCTCGAGCTGCGCGAACTGACCGACCTGGATACCGGCGAGGAAGGCCGCGGCGCGCTGGCGCTCGCGGGCGTCGCGGATCGCGGGCAGTGCTTCATCGAGCCAGCGCGCGCGGCGCACGGCGCGCGAGACAGCATCTTCGCCGGCGATCTCGGGGAAGAGCGCGATCGCGGCGGAGATGTCGACGATCTCGTAGCCGGGCCAGCGCCGACCACCGCCGCCTCGATCGATTTTCACGAGCGGCAGCGACGCCGGAACGACGTTCTGATTGTTCGCGATCAGCGGAAGAAGCACGTTTCGTCGATTCTACCGCCACCGCGGCAAGATCGCGATCACGCGTCGCCCGGAGGAGCGGGCGCCTCGCACTTGCACAGACTCATCATGATCACGCCGGGTTTCGTCGGATGCTCGACGTGCTTGTACAGATCGCCGCAGATCGGGCAGCGTTCGGGCACGCCCGGCGGTGAGATGAATCGGATCTTCGGTGATGCCTCGGGACGATTTCGCGTCATCGCGACCACGCGGGCCTCCTCCGGCGCGATCTCGAGCTTCGGCGGGGGGACCGCCTTCTTTCTCGCGACCGTCTCGGCCACTGCCGCCACATCGTCGCGCAAGCACCGCTCGGCGCCGTGCCGGTAGCCGGGGTCGGTCGGGTGTCCGCACGCGCATGGCCGCGCCTCGTCGGCGGCTCCGGTGGCGCGGATGATCCGCGGATTCGCAGGCGGTGGTGGCGGCAGGGGCAGAGGTCGCCGCTGCGCGCATCGCGCGGATCCGTGCTCGAAGTCCTCCGCACCCGGATTTCCGCACGCGCAGGGTCGCGCGACGATCGGAGCCTCTTCGACGCGCGCCGCCAATCGCCGCGTCGCCGCCGCGGTAAAAAAGTCGGCGTCGAAGGCGATCACGTCGACGATCCCGACCACACCGGAGCTCGATACGAGCATCCGCACGTCGACGCACTTCATGCGCCGGCGCTTCGTCGGATCCTCGATCCCCGAGATCCACAGGTCGTCGCCGAACCCGACCGGAACGCGATCGACCGACGCCAGATCGACGCGGACGGCTCGCGCCCCCGCCGCATCGAGAATCTCTTCGACGACGAGCCGCATGGCAAGAAGTTTACGCCGGAGTCGCGGCCGGCGCCGGTAACGCGAGACCCGGCTCCGGCAGATCGAGCATGTCGGGCTTGACCGCCTTGAGCCGGACGACCCAGTCCACGATCGCGTTCCAGCTCTCGTTGAACATCCTCTGCTGCACCTCCGCGGCGCGCGCATTCATGTCCGTCATCACGGTCGGATCGATCTTGCCGTCGAAGTCGCAGCGCACGTTGTAGTGATCGAGCTTGTTCACGTCGCGAAACTTCTTGAACAGGTAGAAGAAGGCTTCCGCGGGATAGAAGCGCCGGTGCGTCGGATCCTGAAACGCGCGGTTGTTGCGCAGGCACGGCACGACGACCGACATCCACGCTCCCGGCGCCAGGATGCGATGACACTCGTCGAAGAAGGCGAAGAAGAGATCCTTGGCGCCCGGCGTGCCGCATGAGACCTCGTTGCCCGAGGCGTCGACATAGATCATCGGCAGATGCTCGACGAAATGCGAGCAATTCAGCTCGACGACGGAGCTGTCCGCCCAGGGCCACGGGAAACGCGTGAGGTTGACCTCGTGCTTGATGCTCTTGCGTGCCTTCTCGAGCGCGGCCAGCTGCGTGAGCTCCTCGCCCGTGCGATCGGGCTTGTCGCGCAGCCTGGCGATCTCGCCGTCGAGGTAGACGCCGATGCCGGGGATGTCGACACCCTCGAAGCCCTCCTTGCAGCTCTGCCCGCACGCGAGATCGAGCTTGAGCTTGGGTGCGGGACGCGCGAGCTGCGGCTTGGGAGCCGCCGGGGATTTCTTGACCGTCTTGGCCGCGAGATCGCGGCGCTGCTTCTTCGCTTGCTTTCCGCTCATGAGGATTCTCCTAGAGACCGAGCCACGTGGGATTGTCGAGGTACCAGCGCACGGTTTTCTCGAGCGACTGCTCGAGCATCATCGGGCGTTTCCAGCCGAGCTGCCCGATGAGCTCGTCTTTCATCGCGTAGCGGAGATCATGCCCGGGGCGGGAGGCGTGCCACGACACGAGCTCGCAGTGGAGCGGCTTGCCGACGAAGCCGGCGATCATCTGCGCGAGGTCGAGATTCGAGATTTCGCGCTCGCCGCAGACGTGGATCTTGCGCGGCATGTCTTCGACGATGAGAGTGCGCTCGCCGGCGGGGCGCGAGCTGGAAGCCCCAGCGTCGAGGCGCATCAAGAACGCGAGCGCGTGCGCGAACGTCCGGCAGTGCAGGTAGAACCTCGTGCCAGAGCGCGTCTGCGTCGGATCCGCGTGGATGGTCATCACCTCGCCGCGCAGCGCAGCGCGAATGCACTTCGGCACCATTTTTTCGAAATGTTGCCTCTCGCCTACGAGGTTCATCGTATTGACGATCGTGATGGGCAATCGGTACGTGTTCGCGTAGCTCAGCGCGACGCACTCGCCACTGGCCTTCGCGGCCGCGTAGGGATTCGCCGGCCGGAATGGCGCGTGCTCATCGAAGCCGGCGACGTCGTCGCCGAACGCGGCGGGGCCGTAGACCTCGTCGGTGCTCACGAGGAAAGCGCGACGCAGCGACGGAAGCGATCGCAGCCACCAGAGCAGGTGATGCGTGCCGATCACGTTCGAATGGAAGAACGGTAGTGGATCGATGATCGAATTATCGACGTGCGTCTCCGCAGCCGCGTGGATCACGTAGTCGATCGCGCCGATCTCGCGCACGACTCCCTCCGGGATCGGCTGCGAGAGATCACAGCCGAGCACGCGGACGCGCCGATCGTCGTACGCCTGGATGTCGCGCAGGCGATCGAAGCCGGCTGACGCGTAGGTCATCTTGTCGAGCACGACGAGATCGGCGTCGGTGCTCTTGAGGAAATGCTCGACGAGGTGCGAACCGAGGAAGCCGCAGCCTCCCGTGATGAGAATGCGCATGCCGCCGTATGTACCCGAGACGTACGACATCGAGCGGCTAGTAGTTCCCCGCCTTGGTGATCGCGCCGACCAGCGCGGACGCCATCTCGTTCGCGAGCGCGTCCCGGTTGGTGAGCATCTTCTCGAACGCCGCGGCGGCGAGCTCGCGCATGCGCGCACGGATCTCGTCGGTCGCGATCATCTCCCGCACGACCTCGCGTGCGAGGTCGAGAACCGCGCCCTCGAACGCGAGATGGATCTCGGTCTTGCCCTGGCTATAGCCGTAGGTGCCAGATTGCTTCGGCGCCACGAGCGCCGCGAGCGCGGCGCGGATCAGCTCTTCCTTCTTCTTGTCGTCGAGCGCCTTGTACATCGCCTCGACAACAAGGGCCTTCATGGTGGTGTCTTCGGTAGTCACATCGCGCTCCTAGTAGACGATGTTTGAAGAGAAGTCTAAATGCCCCACCCTCACGCGAAGGTCCACGGCGAAGCGTTTCCCCGCGCGCTTGGCCTTCTCCGCGAAAAATAAATCCTGCGTGAAGCCCTGCACTCCCTTGCCCGGTACGATGTCATTCACCGTCACGAACCACGGCGGCTCGATCTGCTTGAACAGATCGAGTCGGTAGAGCGAACACCCCATGGCGATACCGTTGCACTCGACGACGCGATTGCCGGCGGCGAGCGACGCGCGGATGTCCCGCGGACGGAACTCGAGCTCGCCAGTCTGTCGGTAGTGCTCGGGATCGCCGTAGCACATGGGCTGCTGGATATCACCCTTCGTGAAGTAGATCCCGGAGACACCGTCGAGTCCGAACTCCTCGATCGATTCGAGCAGTCGGATATGCGCGTCGGGCGGCTGGATGTTGTCCGACTCCATCGTCATGACGTACTTCCACGTCGACAGCTGCGGATCTTTCAAAATGTTCTGGATCGTCGTCGTGTACGCTTTGCCGACCTCGTCATTGATCACGTACAGAAACGCGCGCTTCTGATTCATCGGTGCGATCAGGTTCTGCCAGCTGTTGACCACCCGGTAGTGGAACTTGTCGTCGCGCGACGGCACGATGATGATCGTCGAGCTATCGCGATAGGTCGCGCCCGAATACTTCTTCACGCGCTCGAAGCCTAGGCCACTGAGCGCACCCTCGAGCGCCGCGGATCCCTCGATCCACTGCGGAGCTCCCACGGAGGGCACCGCGCCGCGAAGCATCGCCGGCGATCGCCGCGCACTCTTGGCCGCGCCGCGCGTCTTCTTCTTCATCGCGTCTTCTTCCTCGCGGCCTCGGCCGCATCGGCGACCCAGCCTCGGATCACGTGCTGGTACGGAATCGCCAGGCGCTTGCCCTCGTCGCGAGCTCGCCGCACGTCGGCCACGCGCAGTCGGATCGTGATGCGCTCCAGAGAGATCGGCTCGCGCGGCATCGTTATTGACGATGTACATCCGCCGCGCGTACGGTTGCAATCGCGCGATCGCAAACAATCGACGCGAGGAGATCTCCCCCGAATGCCGATCGTAAATTACAAGGGTCCCCCGGGCTACGTCGGCGTCCTCCAGCACCTCGTTGGCGAGAAGATCGAGAAGGCATTCGTCGACGGATCGGGCGCGCTCTGGTTGGTCGTGGGTAGTGGCCACGCGTTCGTGATCGCAGCGTACAACGGCAACGCGGAGGCGCCGTTCTGGACGGTGTCTCCGCCCGACGTCGAGCGTCAAATCGTCGAGCGTCGCCGCGAGCTCCAGAAGAAGATCCAGGAGCTCAAGAACCTCGCGCCGGGCGTGGACGTCTAGGGATCCTCACGAGCTCACGAGCTGGAGGTACGGCTGGCCGCCGCCGTACGTAATGCCGTGTCCCGACGAGTACGTCTTCACGACATCCGTGACGTGGATCGTGTTGGGCAGCGCGCCGGAGAACGCTGACCGATAGTAGCCGTCACCCCAATACGTGCCGTTGTCGTCGCCGCCGATCGGCAAGACGCTTTGAAGCTGTCCGTCATCGCCGAAGATTGATTGCGTTCCCGTCGCGATGTTCCCGATCGAGAACGCCAGCGCGAGCATGTATTGGCCGGGCGTGAAGTTCATGACGCCGGTGACAGACTTCCACGACGCGTAGGCGGTCGCGACCGTCTCCATCGTCTGGGTGTTCGAGCACAACGTCGCCAGCGATGCGGTCGAGTGACTAATCGTGTAGATCCCGAGCGCGATCGTCATCTGGACAGTCGTGCTCGGCACCGATCCCTCGATCTGAAACTCTCCGCGCGACGCGTTGAGCGCGAGAGGAAGCGAGATCATCTGGAGGAAGACGTCGAAGGGATAATTCGGACCTTGCGGCTGCTGTCGCTGTCCACCAGCTGCGGTGCCGCCCCACCGACTGTTGTGCCAAAACGAGACACTCGGCCCTGCCATCGTGATCGACTGACCGTTGGCGCCGAAGCTGATCCCGTTCGAGTTCGAGAACACGGCTTGTCCGCTCGTCACCTGCGTCGTGCCGGCGCTGATCGACAAGATTCCCGCCGTGAACGCGCTCGCGATCGCCGATGCAGTAATGCGCGCCGCCGAATCCATGCCGAATGTGAATCCGCCGCTGTTCGATAAAGTGACCGATCCCTGCGAGGCGATCGCGCCCGCCGCCGAGAGGTTCACGCCAAGGCGCGGGTTCTGGACGATGTTACCCATCTAGTAGGTTCCCACGAGCTCGAAGTACGGCTGCCCGATGCTCGCGTTCGCCGAGAGCGTGGCCGTGAACGAGTTATACACTTCCGACGCGTTCACCTGTCCCGGGAACGCGCTCGTGCCGGCCGAGTAGTAGCCCTGACAGAAGTAGGGCAGATTGCCGCCGGACACCGATTGCGCGACGCCCGTCTGATTCGTCACGCTGCCGATCACCGACATGCTCGCCGTCGTGCCGGCGGCGCCATTGAGTGACGCCATGAAGCCGAACAGATAATCGCCGGGCGTGAGAACCCACGTGCTCAAGCCCACCGATTGCGATCGCAGTCCCGCGATCCCCGCGTAGACGCTCGACTGGCTGACATTCGTGCCCGTCGTCCACGAGATCGACGAGCTCGCCGAACTCGCGAGAGACGCGGAGGTCCCATTGATCGTGTAGACAGCGAACGAAATCGTGAGCGTCCCCTGTCCCGACGCGCTATCGGAGATCGCGACGAGAAAGTTCGCGAGCGTCGCACTGATCGGCTGCCACACGATCGCTCGCTGGTACGAGAGATTCGACGTGGCCGACGCGCTGCCACTGCTCGATCCGAGCACCGCGATCGAATCGTAGTTGAGCCCGTTCTCGAAGAGCGAGATCCGAGCGAAGTCGGCCGTGATCGTTTGCCCATTCACCCCGAAACTAAAGCCGCCGGAATTCGAGAGCACGACCTGGCCGCTCGTCACCTGCGCCGATCCGGCGCTGATCGACTGGATGAAGTTCGCAAGGCGCGTCGTCGCGCTCGCCAGCGCCGTGATCGCGACGTCGAAGGCGTCGAGCCTACTGGCACCAAACGTCACGTTGTTCGAATTCGAGAACACGACCGTACCGGATTGGGCGAATTGCGTACCTGCAGAAATCCAGATCCCGCACCGCGCGAAATCGACGGTCGGCCAGGCCATCTAAAAGGTCCCCACGAAGACGATGTTCGGCACGCACGACAATCCCGGCGCCTCGTTGATAGAAGCGGCAAGATCTTGAACTCGAACGGAGACGGGCAACACGGTCGTGCCGTGGCTATACGTACCCTGTGGCGGAAAATAGGGCACCGTCGAGAGGGTCCCAGGCATCGACACGACAGGTACGACAGCAGATCCGTTGAACGACCACGAGCGCGACGCGGCCGCGGCAGTGTAGGACCCCAAGAAACCGATCAAATATTCGCCGGCGGGCATATTCCACGTGCCGAGCGCGATCGTCCGCGCACGCAGGCTGCTTTGTCCGCCCCACACGCTCGTCACGCTCGAGAACACGCCACCCGATCCGGTCGTCCACGACACACCGACGGACGCCGAGCTCGCGAGCGACGCGGTCGAGTGGTTCATCGTGTAGATCCCGAGTTGGAGCGTGTAACTCCCTCCACCAGACGCGTTGAGCATCGCGGCCGTTAGAATCGCGCGCGTCGCTTGGATCGGATTGAAGATCGAGACACGATTGAAAAAGACGTTGCCGATCCCAGCGGGAAGCCCGTTGCTGACCATCGGCGGCACGACGCCGCTAGACGCGCGGCCGTGGTTTTGCCACATGCTCACTTGGGGAGCCGCTGCCGTGATCGTCTGACCGCTCGCGCCCCACGCCACGGCGGAATTCGCGAGCACTGCTTGTCCCGTCGTGACGCGTGTCGTGCCAGCGCTGAGTGATTGGATCGCCGTCAAGATCGCCGTGACAGACGCGGTCGCCGTGATGATCAGTGATCCTGCCGATCGTTGCGCCCCCCACGTGATCGTCGGGCTATTCGAGAACACCACCGGATTACCGGTACTCGCCGTGCTGCCGGATCCAGCGGCGATCGCGAGACCGAGCCGCGGGTTGGCAAACCCCGACGGACCGTCAAACCCGAACGACACGCGCTACGGCCCCGTGCCGATGAGTCGGAACTGCGGCTGGCCGAGCGGAGAAGATCCGGTCTGATTGATCGCGGACATGTGGATCGACGTCGGGAACGCGCCGGTGCCCGAAGCGAAGATACCGTCCGCGAAATACTGCGAGTAATTTCCGCCGCCAACCGCCCCGGCGATCGACACGGCGGAGTTGCCGTACATCGTCATCGATCCCGTTGTGCCCGACGGACCGTTGATCGATCCCATGATCCCTATGAAATACTCACCGGGCGTCAGGTTCCACGTCGCGAGCGTCATCGATCGCCACCGCGTACCGCTGTTACCACCGTAGATCGAACCTGCCGTCGAGTTCGTCCCCGAGTTGAACGTGTAAGCAACCGAGGCCGAGCTAACACTCGACGCCGTCGATCCGGCGAACGTGTAGATCGCGGCCGAGAGCGTGAAGCTGCCGGCCGTCGATCCTGCAACCGTCAAGTGCGCGAGCAGGTCGAGTTCGGTCGCCGCGATCCCGAACTCGATCGAGAACCGACGGAGCGAGAGGTTGATCGATCCGCTCGACGGCACGAGCGAGAACGATCCGGCGACCTCGGCGTCTGGTCGATAGAACGAGACCGAGGGAAGCTTCGCCGTGATCGTCGCACCATTCGCACCGAAGCTGATCCCATTCGAGTTCGAGAACACGACACCACTCGCGCCACCCGAGGCGACTGCCGTGCCGGCCGAAATCTCATACGCCGCCGTGATCACACTCGAGCTCGCGCTCGCCGACATCCCAAAGATCATCCCGTTCGAATTCGAGAAGACGACCGTACCCGTCTGCGCGAGCTGCGTGCCGGCAGAGAGATTGACTCCGAGACGCTGGGAGGGAAATCCTTGACCCATTAGCTCGTCATCTCCTGTCCCGCGCCGTTGAATGCGACGTTGCCATTCGCCGAATAGACGACGATCGAATCTCCCGCGGCGAGCACGGGCAGATCGGTGCGCATGTATGGATCAAATGGATCGACCGTGAGATCGCAGACGACGAGATACTGATCGAGCGGAGTCGATGTCGATTGTCCCGACGGGACGATCCAGATGCGGATCATGTCGTTCGACGCCGATCCAGCCTTCGTCACGTTGCACGCCTGCACGAGTCCGCCGAGCGTGGTCGTCCCGCCAGGTGACGTGAACAAGACTGTCGGCGTTGCCGCCGATGGCAAGATCCCGCCAAATGGAACATACGCTTCGTAGCTCGAGTCAGTGACCTGGAGGCCCGAGCCGTTGAACGCGATCGTGCCGTTCTGCGACTCGACCTGGAGAAAATCACCGGCCGCGAGCACGAAGGGCGCGTTCAAAACGTAGGGATCGGTCGCGTCGACGACCATGTCGCAGATCACGAGATACTGATCGGCCGCCGTCTGTCCATTCGGAATCACCCAGACGCGGATCGAATCATCCTGCGCGCTCGCTCCTTTGGTCGTCGTGCACGCGGCGAAGAGTGAGAGGATCGTCACCGTGGCACCTGGCGACGTGTAGAGCGTCGTCGGCGTAGTCGCCGCTGGTGCGATGCCTCCGAACGCTACGTAGGTCTCCGCTGCCATCGATCTAGACTCCCGCCAGGAAGAGCGCGTAGGCGCGGTGGAGCACCGACTGCGTGACCACCGAGCTACCGCTCATGCCGAACGATACGCCGTTGGAATTCGAAAACTCAATCGTCCCTGACGATCCCGTCTGCGATCCCGCCGCGATCGCGACACCGCCGCCGCCCGCGTTCACGCTCGCTGTGACCGTGTTGCCGTTGACCCCGAAGGTCACGTTGTTCGAGTTCGAGAAAACGACCGTCCCGCTCGTCGCCTGCGTGGTGCCTGCGGAGATCGCGGCGATGCCGGCGGAAGCGCCGGCGACCGATGCGGTGATCGTCGAGCCATTCATCCCGAACGTCACGCCGTTCGAGTTGGAAAATACGAGCTGCCCGTTGCTCGCGAGCGTGGTGCCCGCGGAGATCGCCGTAATGAGGCCGATCGTCCCGTTGGCGTCTGGAATGACGACGGTCTGCTGACCCGTCGCGTTCGACGCGGCCAGATAGATCGCGCTCGCCCCGGCCGGATCCTGCGCGAATACGATCGACTTCGAACCCGCATCGGATCCGATCTGGATCTGCTCGCCGAGGATGGACAGCGTAGCCTGGTTGAGCTGTACGACGTCTTGTAGGTTCGACTGGGAAAACGGCATCTAGCGTCCTCCCAGCAGCCTACAGGCAGAGGCCGACATCGCGGCTTGCTTCCTAGTACGTCCCGATGGCGATGAACCCAGGCTGCCGCTGCGGACCTAGGCCCGTGCGGGCATACCCCGTGTCGGTCACCACGATCGAATTCGGCAGCGAGGCCGTCGAGCTCACGCTCGTGCCGTCGAGCCAATACTTCGTTTCGACACCATCGTAGATCCCCACCACGCTGACGCCGTTGCGACCGAAATGGCGCCACGTGCCGTTATTCGTCGTCGACATCAGGAAAACCATCAGGTAGTCACCTGGAGACATCGCGAAGTTCGCGGGGATCGTACGGTACTGCGTACCGCTGGCGCCACCGTACTCCGAGCTCTGGTTCGTCGCCGATCCGCTCGTCCACGAGATCTGCCGCGTCGCCGAGCTCGCCAGCGACGCCGTCGAGTGATTGAGCGTGTAGATCCCAACCGAGATCGTAAGCGCGCCGGTCGAGTTGGTCGCGCCCGACAGCGCCATCAGAACCGCGAGCTCGGTGCACGACAGCGACATCGGCATCGACAGCTTCTGGATCGAGAGCGACGCGTTCGAGATCGAGTTGTTCGTGTTCCACTCGGCCCATTGTGAAAAAGCTGTGATGTTGTTACCGCCAAACGATGCGGTCACCGTCGCGGATCCGGCCATCCCGAACGTGATGTTGTTCGAATTCGAGAAGATGACCGTGCCGCTCGTCGCCGTCTGCGTACCGGCCGCGATCGCGCCAGGTCCCGTCGATTGCGATCCGCTGATCGAGATCGTGGCCGAGTTGCCGGCGCCGGTCGCCTGCGACAGCGTGATGTTGCCGATGCCGGCGAACACGATCGTGCCGTTGGTGAGGCCCGTGTTACCGGACGTGTTGCCGCCGGTCGACACGCCGATCGAGGACACGACCGTCGCGCCGCCCGCGACGCTCGCCGTGACCGTCGCGCCGTTGGCACCGAACGTGACACCATTGGCGTTCGAGAACACGATCTGGTTGCCCGTCGCGTTCGTCGTACCGGCCGAGATCGATCGGACGTAGTCGGCCGTCGCGGTGACCGTGTTGCCGTTGACGCCGAACGACAGACCGTTCGAATTCGAGAGCACGACGCCGCCGTTACTCGCGAGCGTGGTACCCGCCGAGATCGCCGTGATGAGCCCGATCGTCCCGTTGGCGTCCGGGATGACGATCGTCTCGGCACCGGTCGCATTCGACGCGGCCAGGTAGATCGCGCTCGCGCCCGCCGGATCCTGCGCGAACACGATGGATTTCGAGCCAGCGTCCGATCCGAGCTGGATCTGCTCGCCGAGGACGGACAGTGTGGCCTGGTTGAGCTGTACGACGTCCTGGAAGTTCGACTGCGCCATGGGGTATGCTGATTATCGTCCCCGGCCCCCGAACGCGCTAAGGAACTAGGTCGTGCCCAGGAGCACGAAGCCGGGCTGCTGGGCGGCTTGCATGCCCGTGCGCGCGTAGTTCGTGTCGGTCGCGGCGATCGAGATGGGGAACGCGTTCGTCGTCGACAACGAGACGCCGTCGAGGAAGTACGCCGTATCCGCGCCGGCAAACGATCCGACGATGTTGACGGCTTGCCGGCCGAACACACGCGCCGACCCATCGTTCTGCGTCGACACCGCGATCGCAAACACGTAATCGCCGGGAGACAGCGTGATGGGCCAGTGGAACGACCGGTAGCGCGTGCCCGAGACGCCGCCCCACACCGAGCTCGCCGTCGTGTCCGATCCCGATGTCCACGAGAAACCGCCCGTCGCGCTCGAGAGCGATCCGGCCGTCTGCCCCGAGATCGAATACGCCGCGATCGAGATCGTGAAACCGCCGCTCGAGTTCGTGTGTCCCGCGAGATCGACGAGCACGACGCCCGAGCTGCCGGAGAGGCCCATCGGCAGCGACACCTTCTGGATGGACAGCATCCCGTTGCTCGCCGAGTAGTGCGTCTCGAAACCGCCCCACTGCGAGAACACCGTGATCGACGAGGCCCCACCGACGCCCGCGGCAGCGGCCGTGATCACCGATCCCGCGGCCATGCCGAACGAGATCCCGTTCGAGTTCGAGAACACGACGGTGCCTGAGGTCGCGGTCTCAGTGCCGGCGGCGATTCCGATCACCGGCGCGGAGGCATTCGCCGACGCCGTCACCGTGTTGCCGACGATGCCGAACGACACGTTGTTGGCATCCGCGAAGCTGATCCCGCGCCCCGACGCCCACGTCGTGCCGGCGGAGATCGTCTGGATGTGCGGCTCGAAGAGCGGCATCGGCCGCCTCTACGGCGTGAACTCCGTCACGAGCGCCGACCCCGTTGCGCCCGTCCACACGCCCAGCACGTCGCCGACGTAGTTGACCGAATCTTCGTAGAACCCGCCCGGCACGATCGGTACCGAGAAGAGCGTCGGTGATGCCGGACCCGCCGACGACAAGAGCACGAACAGCGTATCTGTCATCGACGCGTTCGCGATCGTGAAGCCGAGCCGGTTCGGGTTCGCGGCGAGCAACGTCGTCGACACCACCGTACCGGCGATCGCGGTGACGGTCGTCGTCGTGCACTTGACCGGCGCTACGGGGATCGCCGGTTCGTCCGTCGCGAGCGTGACCGGGAGGGAATCAGCCGCGAGACGCGGCCCGATCATCTCCTGCCCGGTGCCATCCGTCATCGTGATCGCCTCGCTCTCGAGAACGTCACCACCGTCGACGAACTCGTACGTCGCGAGCTTCTTCCCTGGATTCGTCGCCTGGTTGACGGCGACGAAGCTATTGGGGGCCGGCATCGAAACCTAGTGTCTCACGCGCCCCCGAAACCCTCTAGGAAAGGACGCCCTTGGCGCGCAGACACGCGAGGAAGGCCGGGATCATCGGCCGTGGGATCACCGTACGATCGATCGCCGGACCCTCGATCACGAGGTCTCCCTCACCGGTCAGGCCCACACGTACGAGCGACTCGCCCGTGCCGCTCGACGCCCAATCACCATCGTACGTGACCGGCGCAGGCGCAGACGCAGACGCGTCGCTCATGGGCGCTCGTCCACGATCGCGACGACGTCACCGACGCGGATCTGGTCGCCGCACGGCCGGAGCCAGATCACCTCACCGACGATCGGCGACGCGACGGGGATCTCCGTCTTCATCGATTCGAGCACGAGAAGTTGCGCGCCAGCCGCGATGCGCTGTCCGACGCTCGCCGCATGCGTCCACACGCTGCCTTCGATCGGCGATTCGATCTTCATCTTTAGAACACCGATCCTCGCACGTACGCGCGCAAGATCGAGGTCGGCGCATCCCCAACGTTCTTGATCGCGGCGCGGAGCCAGCGTCCGTAGATCGTCGCGAAGAAGTGGCCATCGCGTGCCTGCTGCGTCGGATCGTACGATCGTCGCAGCGCGATCGCGTCGTAGTGAAGATCCGCGATGCTGTCGTCGGTGACCCATACGCCGTCGCGATCGACCTCATCGTTGGAGAAGGCGATCTCGAGCTCGAGCGATTGATCGCCAGCGATCGATCCGTAGAAGCGCGTGAACGGCTGCGCGTCGCAGTAGCCGACGACGGAGGCGCCGGGCGCGATCGGCACGTCGAAGAGGTTCATTTCATCGAACGCGGGCATCCCGAGAAAACCAGGCCGCCGCGGTGGTCGCGGTTGGACCCACGCGAGAACAATGTTGCCGACGATCTTGGGGTAATGCGAAAACGGCACGCTATTCCAGCGATTTCGGCGGCGACGAAGTGAGTGCGATCGCGATGATCACGGCGAACGTCCTACCGACCTGCGTGCAATGCCAGAATCCGCGCGCGACGACACGCGCGTCCCACGACGTACCGCACGCGACGTCGTGCCAGCGCTTCTTGTCGAGCGAGACCCACAGCGTGTTCGTACCGACGTTTCGGAGCGCGATCTCGCGCGTCGGTTCCGGCAACTCGCAAAACTGAATCTTCGAAAGCGAGACGATCGCGTCAGGAAATCCGATGCCAGCATCCGCGGTCGTAACGTTCACGGCGCGATCTTATCGTGGACAGAACCTTACGCCGCTCCCTTGGGCCACGCCTGTGCGAGTCCCTGCGCGATGAGCTTCTTGGCCATCGGCCCGGTCAGGAACGCCTCCGGGATGCGCGAGCTCGCCCACGCGATCGCCTGCGCGAGCGTCGGCGCCGCCACGGGTGCCGGCGGCGCGCCAGCTACCGCGGCCGGTCGCGCGACCGCGGCCGCCGCCGCGACGAACGCACCCTCGATCTTGCCGCCGATCGGCACACCGAGACCCGTGCAGGGATCCGGGCCGACTTGCGCGTGGTACTGCCCGTTGTCGCCCGCCGACACATCGGCGAAGCACGCCTCGTTGCCCCACAGCTTCGCCGGCAGCGCGCTCGATCCGAGCTTTTGGCCGAGTGCCGCGAAGAGTCCGGCGTAGAGCGGCGCGACCGCGCTCGTTCCACCGACCACCTGCGGCGATCCGCCGTAGTAGATCTGGTACCCCGTGTTCGGATCGGCGTTCGCCGCGACGTCGGGCACCATGCGGCCCGGCCCGCTCGGCGCGCCGCCGCTCTTCTGCCACGCCGGCATCGGGAACACAGTCGAGTAGCCCCCACCCGAGCCGTCGCCGCTGGCGCTTCCCGGCTGATCGTTCCACACGCTTTCGCTCGAGCGCGTCTTGTTCGTGCCGCCGCAGCCGATGATCGACGGGCAGCTCGCGGGCACGTCGACGTTGGCCGCCGTCGGTCCGCCATCCGAGCTGTCGTTGTCGCCGGATGCCGCGAACACGATCATGCCGGCGGCGATGGCCTCGGACGCGGCGAGCTCCATGTCCTGCGCGGCGGCCGCGCCCCACTGCGCCTCGTCGGCACCCCACGAGATCGAGCACACGTCGCAGCCGTCTTTGAGCGCCGCGCGCACCGCGGGCGCGATGTCGTTCGCCCAATACACGCGGATCGTGGCGGCTTTCCCGGTCGCGACGAAGTACGCCGCGGCCGCGACCTGGATGTCGAGCGCAACCTCGCCATCCGCGTCCCCGCCCGGGGCGTTCATCGTGCCGTCGACCGACACGTCCATGATCGACGGTACCGGCTGACCGATCGAGTTGAAGTACGCCTGCATGTCGGCGGGCGTCCAGCCGCCGCCGAGCTCGACGATCGCGATCGTGCCCCCGCCGGGCGCGCCGGTCGGCCACTGATACGCCGCGCAGAGGTCGGGAACCGACCAGGGACCCGTGCCCGACGCGCGCGGCCGCGTCGACTTGGCCTTCTTGAAGTAGGGATGAGCTCTCATCGGGAGCGACGCTACTGCCGGGCTGTGACACTCAGCGCACGGCGTCGATCAACGCACAGCGCACGGCGATCACGCGGCGACCGGGCAACGAGCGGGCGAGGATCTTTTTGCGCTCGTCCCCGCACTCGAGGAGCGCCATCGGGCGCTCGCCCCATACGATCGGACAATCACCGGCGGCCGTCTTGAGAGCATCTTCGGTGTCGAAAAATCCCGGCTTGAGCACGCACGGCGTGATTGACGCCGGCGGCGATGCTACCGATTCGTGCGGCGACGGCGTCTCCTTCGAGGCGGAACCCTTCTTTTCGGGCGTGGATTCGCGCGACGAGCACGCGACGAGGAGAACGAGCGCGATGACCTTCATCAGTGCCCCCAGCATTGGTAATCGAGATCGGGACAGTTGCCGGCCGATCCGCCGGTCAGACACGTGAACACGGGCGCGGTCGCGCTCGCCGTCGTCTGCTGGATCGAATACTGCGTGGACCCGTGCGGGGTGAAGAAGCACTTGCTCGACGTCCCGAACCCCGTGCCGAACGTGAGCGTGAAGCTCGAGTTCGCGCCGAAGCTCGTAATCGTTCCCATGAAGTTGCTCGCGTCGCCCGAGAGCGTGCCGTGATTGACCGAGGGCGTCGCGGCGCTTGCGATCTGCGCCTTCGTGACGCCATTGAAGTCGCCGCCGCACAATGTGAGCGCTGCTTCGAGGCCGCCCGCGCCGATTCCCTCGAGCTTGCTGCCCTGATTTTCATCGAAATAGCTGTGATTGTCATAGAACGTGCCGGCGCCAAAACCCTGCCCGAGATAGACATTTCCGTTCTGCGTGATGAGCGCGTAGTTCGTCTGCCCACTGGCCGCGTTGAATTCAGCGGCGATGTTGGTCAGCCCATTCGCGCCAGAAGCGCGCGACGCCGTCACCGTCGAATAGATGCCAAACGCCGTCGCCGCGCCGCCCGCCGTCGCGTAGGTGCCCGAGTTGTTGCTGTACTGGTTGATCGTGTTCGCGAGCGTAATGCCCGTGTTCACCTCTTCGAGATCGAGCACCGCGTCGGTGAAATGGCCGTTTGGATTGTGACCCGACACGAGTAAACCCTGGGACATCGTGACGTCGCGTGCGGAGTAGAAGTAGTCTTGTTTGACGACCGGGTACCAATTGCCCGTGTCGCGCAGGTGATAGACGGCGAGGGTCTCGCCAGGATTCAACACCACGTCGTGCTTCGCGTCCGACGTCTCGAAGCAGAACGTGTTGATCGCCGTCGAACCGCCGCCGCCGCAGCTCGACTTGATCGTGATCGTGCCTGCGCCAGCGTTGAACAAGAGTCTGATTGGACCCTGCTCGCCCTGAATGCTTCCGGCGTAGACCATTCCATCAATCGTCGCGTTCGACGACGTCGACGTCGATGCGTAGATGAGCGTGTTGTTTTGCGCGAGATCAGAGTTGCCGGCCTCGCCGCACGGAAACGCACCTGGATTGCACGTATACGGATCACCGCCCGTAGGGTTCCAGTTGCTCGTCGTCACGCCACTCGTAAGCGCGGTCGGCGTAATGTACGGGTAGATTTGCAGCTCCTGCGTGATTACCTGTTGGAAACGGCTCTTGCCGTCGACGAACCACGCCGTGATCGGGTTCGACACGGGCGAGATCGTCAGCAAGCGAAACTGCATGCACTCGTTGTTTCCGATGTACGAGTTGACCTTCACACCGACGCACGGACCGTCACCGCCACCACAATCGGCGTCCACCGCGCAGCTCGCGCCACCCGTCGTGCACGTGCCGATGCGGCCGACGCCCGAGGCGACGATACGATTGCCTGCGGAGGAGTTGGCGTCGATGTTCAAAATAGAGATCGTGGAGTCATCGGCCGTGCCGCCGTCGTTGCAAATCTTCACCACGCTCCCCACGGGAAGCGAGTTGTCTACCGCGTCGATCCCGCCGAGCCGCGTTCCCGCGTTGTCGCTGCCGATCACGGTGATCATCGCGTTCGTCGACAAACAGCCCGGATCCCAATTGTCGAGTCGCGTATTCAGCGCCAGCTGACCGACGTTGCACTGCGTCTCGACCTCCTGGCCCGTGAACGTGACGCGCGTGCCGGTGTCTGTCATTGACGAGTTGCCGAGCGACTTCGTTCCGTTCCACACGGGAACCGTGCCGGGCGTGCCCGTGCCACTTATCGCCTGCGTGTCGACGTAGTGCTTGGTCGCGGCATCCTGATTCGCCGTCGGGTCGACGACGTTGATGATCTTGTGAGCGTTCGCCATATCGATCGTTCCGCCGGCGACCTGCACACCGCCGTTCGGCACGCTGATCGACTGCGCGCTCGTTCCCTCGACGATCAGCGTGTCGACTTTCGTCGGATCCGGCGTGGCGTGTGCGCGACGCACGCTGGACATGTCGACCGTGCAGACGAGCATTCCGACAAAAACGATCCCGATCACGCCAATGAGAAGTGCAAATCGTAAAGAGCGCATCAAATCACCTCGAAGAGCATGAGAAACTACTGCGCCTCAGCAAACCACGCGCCGAACGTCGCGTCGTAGCGCGCGACGACCGAGTCCCCCGCACTGAGCGTCAATCCGCCGACCTGCTTGTTAGTCACAGCGTCTCCTTTTCTGCTCGCACGTCGCAAGCGACCATCAGCTCTTCTGCACGATGACGATGCCGATGATGTCACCGGGCGTCGGCGTCGCGTTGCACTGCACAACGAGCGTCGTGAGTGTGTAGGCGGCCGGCGGGCACTGGAAGAGGAGAAAGTCCGCCAGGACGAGGCCGGAAGCGATCGCGATGTAGTTCGTGTCCGCGCGCTCGGCCGGCAACGTCACGACGATCGTGTCCGTGTCACCCGGCTGAACGGTGTACTCGAAGCCGACGATGTTGCTCGTACCGCCGGCGATCGCTCTAAGCGGCCTCTCGCTCGTGCCGTCACCCGAGATCGTCGTCTGATCCGCGGAGACAATCCCTCCCGGCGGCTCTTTCTGGCCACCGGGCAGAACCGTCGTCTCGGTCGTCTGCGCGGCCGTGGAGGGCGGCGCGACTGTCAAGATCGCGGTGTCTGCCACGTTACGCCACCGGATGCGCGGCCGCCCACGCGAGCGCGCGGCCGAGGCCGGGATATTGCGCGAGCGCGCGCTCGCGCGCCGCGCGGATCTGCGCGACCGTCGGGACCGCTGATCCAGCGCTACCAGATCCTGAGCCCCCGGAGAAGAAGTCGAGCGTCGCCTGGATCGCACAGTTGATCGTGATCTGGCTCGATTGAACGGCGAGCGCGGCGAGCTGCGCCTCGAGATCGGTCGGATTCGCGAGGATCAGATCCTTCACGACCGTCAGCACGTCACCGGAGATCGTACTCCACGAGAGTTGGAGACCGAAGTTCGCTTTCTCGCAGCCGACGAAGTCACCGGTCCACTTTTGGACGCCGGCGCACGTCGCGGCGAACGCGATCGAGATCGCGGCGAGCACGAGCATCACGCGCGTGCGAATAAAGCCCGCCTGGGTTGCGCGCGTCGGCGTGACGTTGTCGTTCGCGGGCGCGGCGCCGAGCGCCAAATGCGCTTTCTTGAGCGATGTGCGATTCGTCGTGTAGCCGAGCGCGGCGAGCACCGCGGAGATGATACCGACGACCTGGATCACGACGGGCGGAGCGCCCACCAGGAGGCCCGAGCTCGGGAGTGCGCCGACGATGATCACGAGGAGCGTGACCCACGCCTCCGATGTCGCGTAGCCAGGGGTCGGCGCACTCGGTGTGGTTGCGGGTAGAGGCGCCGGCGCGGGCGCGGGTACAGGAGCGGGGGCAGGTGTGGCCATGGCCCCGATCCTACGCCCTCGCGCGAAAAGCCGCTAAGCCGCTACGATCCGTCACCGGACAAGTTGTAGAGCTGCGCCGTTCCCGATGATCCCGCGCCGGCTGCCCCACCAGTGCCGAACGAATTTCCGGCCGCTCCACCTGGCACGGTCGTGGTGCAGCCAGCGGCGCGATGCGAGTAGATGAAGATCACCACACCACCACCACCACCACCGCCACCACTCGCGCCAGTACCACCCGCGAGAACTCCGTCAGCGCCGGCGCCGCCGCCGGACGCGATGAGCAACGTGCCGGCACATTGGTTCGCGCTCACGAACGCGATCCCGCCGCCACCGCCACCTCCTCCTCCAGTACACGCACCACCAGCACAACCGCCACCACCGCCGCCCGTGCCGTAGAGATCCCACTGATTACCGTACGAGTCATAACGACCGCTCCAGCCACCAATCGCATCGAAATATCCGACGTTGACGGACGGATTAGCGATCGAACCCCCTGTGCCGCCCGTGCCGGCGCCGGTCGTGCCTCCGCCGCCGCCTTGTCCGAGGCCCGCCCCGGGTGAGCCCGCTGGGGAGGCGCTCTGCGCGGGCCACTGCGGGATCGCGCCGGGATTCGAGCTACCACCGTTTCCGGCGCCAGGACTCATCGCCCCCGCGCCGCCCGCGCCGTTGCATGCCTGATAGTAGTGCGTGTTCAGGCCACCGCAGTGTCCTCCGAGCGCGCCTGAGCCAGGAAATCCGCCGTTCGTGATCGTCGCGCCCGCGCCGCCGCCCGTCAGCGTGCCGTACACCATCACGCGCCAGTTGTCCTCGCGCACGATCACGCCTGCGGCGACGGTCATGTTGAGCGGCGCGATGTCGCGTTGGAGCGTGTACGTCGAACCCGACAACGTCGCGCCGCACACCGGCGTGGCGACGCCGTCGAAGTTGCACGTGCCGTCGCCGCCATCCGCGTAGTAGACCGAGCTGTTCGTTCCAGGGCTCGTCGCGATCGTTCCCGTCCCCGTGATCGGATTCGGCGTACACGTGAGCCCCGTGCCGCACGTGATGCTCGTGACGCCGGCAGGTCCGCCTGCGCCGATCTTCGTCCAGCTCGTATTGGTCGCGCCACTCTTGTAGTAGAGCGATGGCGAATCCGTCCGAACGAGGAGTTGGTTGAGCGGCGCCGACATGCCCGGCGCGATCGTCGGATCCGCGCTCGAGAACCAGTACAGGCCCACGCTCGGCTGAGGACCATCCGCGAGCACGTACGTAGCGATCGCGACGATGCCGAGCGCGATACCGAGTTGGAGAACCGTCTTCTTCACGATGACCTCCGCGCGAGTCTCGCCGCGTTTTCCATCTCGATCAGTTCCTTGACCGCCTCGCCGTGACTCGTGCTGCGCAGCGCGGCCTGCGCATCGTCGATCGCGCGCCGAAGATCCTCGGCGCTGATCCCCCGCGGCTTCTTCCGTCCCTTCTCGATGTCACCCAGGATCGCGAGCGTCGACGCGCGCTCGACGACGCCTGCGATCATCGCGCCCGAGACGAAGTCGCGGAGTCGGAGTAGGAGGCCCTCACCAACATCGCGGATCACGCGACCATCGTCGAAGATCTCGGCGATCGCACCGTCCGCGAGGTCGCCGTGCACGGGCCGGCCCCGGAGATGGATCGCGAAGATGGCGCGGCAATCCTCCCGCGTCGGGCGCGTGACCCGCACCTTGCGATCGATGCGACCGTCGCGCGTGACCGCCGGATCGAGCATGTCGGCGCGATTGGTGGCGAGCAGGACCATCGCCGCGTTCTCGTCGAGACCGTCCATCTCCGCGAGGAACTGCGGGACGACCGTGGCGTTTAGCGTGTTGTTCGTGCCGCGATCGCGCGCGCCGAGGAGCGCGTCGCATTCGTCGAGAAACACGATCGCCGGGTACCCGCACACCGCGCGATGCTCGCGCGCGGCCGCGAACACCTGGCGCACGCGCTCTTCGGTCTTGCCGAAGATCCCGTGGAGGAGCTCGGGACCCTTCACGTAGATGAAGCCCGTCGACGCGGTCTCGCCGTGCGCGCGGGCGAGCGAGGTCGCGGCCGCCTTGGCGATGAGCGTCTTGCCTAGCCCCGACGCCCCCTCGAGCAGCACGCCCTTGCACGGCTGCTTGGCGTAGGCAGCGAACAGCTCGGGATGCGCGTGTGGCAGCTCGATCGCCTCGCGCAGCGCGGCCTTGGCCTCTTCTTGGCCGCCGATGTCGTCCCATGACACCGACACCTTCGGCCGGAACGCGTAGTCCGCGGGGGGCTTGCCGAGCGAGCCGATCACGAACGTGAGCGACGCGTCGAGGATCACGCGCTCGCCCTCCTGGTGATCGAACGAGCTCCGGTACGTCTTCTTCTCGGATAGGTATTCGGCCTCGATCATCCCGCGTTCTTTGTCGAATGCCTTGACCACCACGATCGTCCCGGTCGGCACGGCGTCGCGGATCACCTCCACGGCCGCCATCGTGTTGCGCGTCGTGAGCACGCGATCGCCGACGCGCGCCTCCTTGATCCGCTGGACATCGAGCGCGTTGCCAGGCCCGAACGAGAGGCTCATCCGATCCTCGCGGAGCTCGACAACCGTCGCCATCAGGAGCGGCTCCTTCTTGATCCCGGCGAGGAGCTCGTCGGCCTCGCGGACGCGCGCGCGGAGCTCCGCGAGCTCGCTGTAGCGCTCGTGGCGCGAGGGCGGATCGGGGGTGTCAAACCCCGGGCGCACATAATCGCGATCGTCGCTCGTCCCCTGGTGAACGACGCGGCCGGAACGATCGAATACCTTGACGGAGACGGGCATCTATCCCGACGATACCATCCGGGACAGATCAGCCGCCACGGCGCGATCTCTCCGCAGAGCCGCGAGATCGGGCGTGTGCAGCGTTCGCCACCGCGATCCGTAACGCGCCACGCACGCCTCGCCGAGCTCCTTATCGCGCTTGATCAGACCGTGCGCCGCCGAGCTCGATCGCTCGAGCCACACGTGCAGCGCCGGCTGGAAGTCGATCCGACGGCCACCGTTCTCCAGCATCGCCCCGAGCACCGAATCTTCCGCGCCGATCCCATCGCAGCCATCCTCGAACCCGTTGACTTCCAGGAGCCACGCGAGCGGCAACGCGAACGTGCAGCCGAACAGCCATCCGCCGCCGCAGTCGCGGCGTCCCTCCGGGGCGAGCTCGCGCCGATGATCATCCTCGATCACGCCGTCTACGATCCGCGCGTACGATCCGGCGAGGACGCTCTGCCGATCGCCGTAGCCGAGACGGACCGCCTCGAGCCAGGTCGCGCCGAGCCAGCATCGATCATCGAGAAACGCGACGTAGTCCACACCGTCGGGGAACGCGACGATCGCCGCGTTCCCGGCACTGGCCTTCGCCCACGCACCGTCCGATCGTGGCGCGCGGATCAAGATCGCGCGCACGCCGCGCGGCACGTCGGCAGCGCCGAGCTCGGACAGCGATCGTGCGCGCGCGTCGACGACGACGAGATCGATCTCGTCGGAGGACCCCATTTGCTGCGCGAGCCCGGTCAGGAGCCAGGGCAGCTCGGGCTCCGCGCGAGCGGTCAGGTACGCGATCCCTAGCCGCACGACGCGTCAGGTGTCAGGTACCGTCGCGATGCGCATGGATCTTCCACCACGGCGATCCGTGCCACGTTCCCGCCCAGATCGTCGGCCAGAGCGCGTGACGTCGCAAGATCACCGGCAGACTCAGCTGATCGCGCAGCGTCCACTTCTCGATCTCTTCCCACCACGCGCGCATCGCCGCCTCGATCTTGGATCCGCGCGTCCGCGCGATCGCCCCGCCGGCGAACACGCCAGAGCGCGCGGGATGTCCCTCGTCACGGTAACTCGCGACCTGCTCTCTCACGCGAGGCAGTTCGTGCTTGCGACCGGACACCCCGGCGGATTCTTCGTAGATGCACTCGGTCGTCGCGCGATGCAGCGCGATCCCGTCCGGTCCAAGATCCGCAAGAGCTTCCTCGACGAAGCGTGCAGATGTGATCTCGCGGCTGCCATCGATCCAGATCGTGTATGCGTAGCGATCGAGCGACGGCGACAGCGGCCCGAGCACCTTGTGGCGCTTCGCGGCGACGCGAGGGGGTTCGCGCGACGGCGCGACGTGAACCTCCCAATCGTCCCGATCGAGCAGGCGATCGTCGTCGGTGAAGACGTGAAAGTCCACGCCCTCGATCGGCGGATGCGGGCGCAGCTGGTCGTATCCACCGTAGATCGCCGTATAGACGGCGACGCGGTCGACGAGATACACCGGCAATCGATACGGAACAGCAGGCTCGGGCCGCACCGCCTTCTGCGCTGGACCGACCTTGGCGATCGCGCTCGTCGTCGCGTGGAGAATCTCGCCCGAGCGCGTGTGCACCATCGTCGACACGAGCGACGCGCCGCCGGCGGCACTCGGTGCCGGCACCGGCGCGGCATCCCGCGTCGTCACTTTCGTCGCCGGAGGAGGTTGCGGCGGACTCACCCGCGCGGACGTCGACGAGACGATGCGATCGCCTGGGCGGACGTCGACTCCGGCCGCGATCGGCGGCGGCTGCGCGCGGGTCTCGGTCACGATGGATGGCGGGGGCTGCACGCGCGTCCCAGCAGCGATCGGCGGCGGCTGCGCGCGTGTCTCGGTCGCGATCGTGCGCTCGGGCTTGACGTCGATCGTGGACATCACGCTCCTCCCGGCACGTAGATCGGCGGCTGAGCAGCCACCGACTGCCGCGCCGCGAACGTACTGACGGTCGGCGTCGTCGTACCGATCTGTCCGAACGACGGCGTATCGGCGTAGGCGGAAACCGACGTGGACGGCAGCGCGATCGACGCGCCTTGATTGACTTGGGCGACCCCGAAGGCGGCCGTAACGAAGATCGATGGGAGCGTGATCAGCATCGGTCAGATCATATCGCGGATCGGTTGGCCATCGTACCAGTCCCGATAGTCGCCATTCGGATCTGGGATCGGAAATGCCTCGCCGCGCGCGATCGCAGCGCGAAGCGCGCGCAGATCCGGCGTGAACTCCGTGCGCTGCCGTGAACCGAAGCGCGCGAGCGCCGCGTGCGATTTGTCGCGCGGAGACGCACCTTTGTCGATGCGACGAATCACCTCGTCGATCGCATCATGTTCGGCGGATTCTTCGATCGAGCGATCTTCAATCACCGCGAGACCCGGATCGAACCGCAGCGGCTTACCGGAATTCTCGAGCATGCGGCCGAGCATCGTGTCCTCGCTCGAGAGCGAGTCGCAGCCCTCTTCGAGACCGTTGATCTCGAGCAACCACTCGAGCGGCGCACCGTAGCAGCAACCGAACAACCACCCGCCGCCGCACGGCGCGAAGCCCCGCGCATGATGCAACCGCGCATCACGGCCGATCGAGACACCAGGTGCCGCGATCAAGCCGCCCTCGACGGCCAGCGCGACGCGTTTCTCGTAGGTCCCGCAGACGACGTATCCGCCGGTGATCGCCGCGCGAGCCCGCGCGAGCCACCCGGGCTGGAGCACGAGCCGATCATCGAGGAAGAAGATCCACGGTGTCTGACAGAGTGCGATCGCCGTATTCGACGCGGAGCTCTTCGCCCACCAGTGACCTCGCGTGATGCGATGCGGACCCTGCCAGATCGTCGGCTTGGGCGTAACACAACGCAAGCTCGCGAGGCGCGGCCACCGTGCGGCATCGAGCTGACGGCCGTGAAAATCGACGACGATTACATGAACGCGCTCATCCGAAATCTGCCACGAGAGCGAGTCGAGCATCCATTCGACGCGCGGATCCTTGCGCCCGCAGATATACGCGATCGTCAGCTCGGGAGCGATCACCTGCTTCGGAACTACGGCGGGGAGTCCAGTCGCGCGTCCACGCGCGACGATCGGCGAAGACATATCGACACTTCGAACCGCCGTCTTCGCGACAGGCGCCATGCCCGAGGAGCGCCTTCCTGACACGACCGTCGATGAATCGAGCGAGACGCGTGGCGGAGGTCGACGACTCACGGCGCGCCTGCCTTCGACATCACGATCCATTCTTCGGGTAACGCGCCATCCGGCGGCGCTACCTCAGAGCGGCTCACGTATCCAGCGCGCTCTGCGGCTCGGCGCGACGGGATGTTTTCAACACGAATCGCCGCAAACACTTCCTCGTCGGCGAAGCGAGCAAGCCCCTTGTAGATCTCGCTACCGATTCCCTGGCCTCGTCGCGACAAATCAACGGCGAGAGAGATCCAGAGGCGGCCGTCGCGGCGCTGGAGCATCCCGTACCCGACGATCGGATCACCGACCACGTAACAAATGAAATCGCGCCCCGACCGTGCCAGCACGCTCTCGAGCCACGCGCGTTGCTCTTCTTCCGTGATGGCGTCGCCGTCACGAAACCACGCGCGTCCATCATTTCGGATTCGGCGGATGGCCTCCGCGTCATCAAGCGTCGCGAGCTCGCGCCAGATCGTCACCGTGCCTGCTCGCGGTGAAGTCGCGGCCAGATCGATCCGTCGATGAGCTCTCGAAACGTCGAGAGATCCCATTTGGCGATAAAGCGGTTGTCGTTGTCATCGAGCTCGCTACGTACCGTTGGATGGAAGAAGGTGAGTCCCGAGATATGCCCGAGCAGCGCGCCCTGCGAGATGAGATTCTTCTTGCCGGCTCGAAGTGCGCGGATCCCCCAATCACAATCACCGTAATTCGTCCCCACGAACGATTCGTCGCAGCCGCCGATCACGTCGAAGAAATTCGGCGCCGCGCAGTACATCATGAGCGCGTGACCGTCGTCTGTCGTGAAGCTCGTCCGTGGGCTGTGCACGAGATCGCCATCGAACGAGAATCCGTGTTTGTCACACCACGCGCGCATCGCCGCGTTCGACAATACCTTCGCCTCGACCTCGGGTCGGATCCGATCCCAGAACGCCGGATCTTTGAAGGCCGCCGGACAAGGATTGCCCCAGTGATAGGGGAGATAACGCGGCGACGCGATCACGTTGCCGCGGCCGTACTTCATTTCCGCAGCACGCACGTCCGTGACCAAGTTCCTGAGCCATCCACGTGCTGGCTTGACATCGTTGTGGAGGCACACGAACAGGTCGTCGCCGCGTTGCTTGGCGATCTCCGTCGCCTGATTCATGAGATACGTCTGACTGCCGGAATCGCGACGAACCGCATCGACACCCGCAGGGAGACGTGCGCGAAGATCCGCGTCGAGCTCTTCATCGTCGGTCCAATACACGATCGTCAACGTCGCAGCATCGCCATCGAGCTTCATCACGCGCTGGAGAATGGACGCGCATTCGACGACCATGTCGTTGTAGCCAGGCAAGCCACGTCGAACGTAGTGGGTGACATAGATCCCGACCACGCTCACCTCCGCATCCACGCGAGCGTCGCGTCCACAATCTGCTCGAGATCAAGATCGTTGAGCCATGCCCCACAGGGCAACGCGAGCTGACGGGCCGCGAAACGATCGAGACCTGGAAGCGAGCGTCGGAAGCGCGCCACGCACGAGTGCTCGTCGCAGCGCCGATGAACCTGCGACGTTTCGATCGCGCGCTCTCGCATGAACGCCTGGAAACCGGCGCGATCCGCGACCAGAATGGGAAAAAACCAATACGACGATCGCTCCGTCGCGAGCGGGGGCAGCTCCACGCGGTCGTTTCCCGAGCGCGCGATTTCGTTCGCGATCGCCGTCCACATCCGACGCGCATTCTGACGATGTAACTCAACGCCGTCGATCGCGACGGGCAAATTTGCACGACCGATCGCGGCTGCCAGATCGTTCATGTGGAATTTGAAACCTGCTTCGGCGATGTCTTGTCCCGCGCGGAAATCTACCTTCGATCTGCGATCGAGCCCGAACCAGCGCAGAAGCCGCGCGCGATCGAGCTGATCGGCAGGGACGACGATCGCGCCACCATCGCCGCACGTGAGGTGCTTGATCGCCTGGAACGAGAAGCACACGTAATCAGCGTCCCCACTCGAACCAAACGCGTGCGCCGCATCTTCGACGATCGGAATGTTCGGCGCCGCGGCGCGAAGCGCTGCGTAATCGCATCGCGTACCAGCCCAATCGATCGCAACAATCGCGCGCGTCTCTAGCAGCAACGCGCTCCGCTCGACGCTCGCTGGATCGATGAGTCCCGTGGTCGGATCGACATCGGCCCACTCGATCGCGGCCCCCAGGTGCACCAACGGCGCGATAGTCGCGAAACAAGTCATCGGCGATACGATCACAGTGTCGAGCGCGTCGAGGCCGATGAGGTGATACGCAAGATGAAGAGCGCTTGTTCCCGAGTTCAAGGTCAGAAGGTTCGAATCGCCAAGGGCTTCCTGCAAATCGCGCTCGAACGCCTCGACGACGGGTCCCTGCGCGATCTGACCGGAGCGCAGCACGTCCGCGACGGCCGTCACCGCCTCATCCGCCATGCGTACTTTGAATAGCGAGATCACGAACGGTCGCTCCGGCCATCAAAGGGCGCTTCGAGCTTCTCGACGAGATACGATCCGAGAAAGCCGAACCCACCCGTGACGAGGATCCTCTTCATTCAGCGCGTCCGCTGCATCACGACGCCCGTGCCGAGGCGATACCGGTCAACGAACCCGAGTTCGAGCGCCCTGTCGTGCGCGCGCTTCACCGTTCCCGTCGACCAATCGAGGTCGTCGAGCGCCAAGAATCCGCCGACATCGACTTTCGCCGCGAAGCGATCGACGTCGCGGATCGCCTGCTCGTTGTGATTGCCATCGATCGAGAGCAGCTGAATCGACGCGGGAGGCTCGACGTCGTCGGACGGCGCCCGCCGGATGTCGCAGATGCCATCCACCTCGTGTTTCTTGAGTCGGGCGCGGAACACCTGGTACACGCGCTCGTGATCGACCTTGCTCCACCACTCGATGTTTTTCTTCGTGTTGACCTCGGAGTCCGCCGCCATGCCGGCCACGGAAGCGGCCGACGACCACGGATCGATCGCGATGAAGCGCCCGGCGACGCCGTGCTCGACGCGCGCGACATGCTTCATCGCGAGCAGCATCGGGATCGCCGAGCCGCCCTGCCAGATACCAATCTCGACGACCATCCGGGGGCGCATCGCGAGCACGATCGACGCGAGCGTCTGTGCACGCGAGAGCGAGCACCAATCGCCACCCTCGGGTAAGCAGCGCTCGATCTCGGCCATCACATCTTTCATCGCGGTTTCCCTCCTTCGTCGAAGATCGTGTCACCGTACGCGACGATCTTTCCATGAAGCGCCGTCCACGCCGTCGCGAGACTCTTGGCGTCGCCCAAGCGGCGAAAGCGCTCGACGTCACGGCACGCCGCGAGCAGCTCGTCCGCTTCGAATGAGATCGCTGGCAGAGACGGCGGAGCAACAAGTGCTTCGGGAACCGCCGCGCGCGGAGCCTGTCGCATGACGCTCGTCGCGCGTGGCGCGCCGATCCGCACGTTGCCCGCGTCGACGGCGACGCGCCCGGGTAAGGCTCCCTGCGGACCACGCCACGTGCCCGGATGCTTGCCCACGTCGATCTGCTCCTTCTTCGCAGCGGCGGCCTCTTCGGGAGTCGGCAGCACCACATCGATCTGCGCGAGGACATGCTCGAGATCGGTCGTGCCGATCCACGAGGTCTCGTCCTCGATCCCATACGAAACGACGATCCGTCCCGATGCAGGATCGATCGCGAGACCCGCGGCGAATTCGATCCCAACGCGCGGGTTCAGCTTGAAGGATTCCGATCGCGCGACGGCGACACCCTGACCATCCACCAAGATCCACGCGTGCCAGTAAAATTTGGCCGTTTCCGTCCGGCAGCCGTGCGCGAGACCGAGCCAGAGACCGCCGCGATCGGCGAACGCGCTCGCGGCGAAGCCGAGCGGCAGGCGCGGCGCGATCGCGTCGATCCGCACGAGTTGCGTCCCGCCGCGCAACTTGTATTCGATGAAGCCCAGACCTTCCTGGCGCGGGCCGCGCGCGTAGAGCTTGACGTCCATCGCGCCCGATTGCGCAGTGACCGAGGACGGAAATGTCGTGCGTGAGAGCGCGACCGGCGCCTCCACGCCGACAAGCACGTCGGCGTGCTTATCGACGAGGCGGCCGGCACGTCCGTGAATCCCGCCCGCGCCGACCGAGAAGAGCAGGCGAAGGTCGTCTGCCTCGGCATACGGCATCCAATTCTTCTGGTGCGTCTGCGACCACGATCCGCGCAGCGGATCCGCGCGAACGATCTGATAGTTCTCGTCGAATGCGAGCGCGATCATCTCGATCTGCCCTCGCCTGTTGAGCTGCATCGCGTTGCCGACCGCGCAGAGCCCGTCGGCAGCTGTGCAAACCAGGCGGATGTCTTCGAAGCCGATCACCGACGCGCGCTCGGGACGGATGCCCGTCTTGTCGGTGATCTCGATGACGCGCGTCGGAATGATCTCCTGCCGCGACAGGATCTGCGCCTCGTCGAGCTCGACCATCACGTTGCGGTTGATGATGTAGGCGGATCGATTCGAGACCTGTGGCCGCGATCCGGGCATGTGGTAGTTCGCACATCGAATCGCCGCGAGCCATCGCCCATCCGGCGTGCGAACGATGCTGGGATTGAAGGGCCAATGCTTATTGGGCCACGGATCGATCGCGATCCGCGCGTGCTGCCACGCGCCAACGTCAGCGGCAGGCGCCCGCGCCGCGCTCACGTGTGCCTCTCGATCACGGGGCGGAGGGCATCGGCACCGAGTAAGACGTAGATCGCGAAGAGCCGCACATCTTCGCGAATCGATCCATCCTCCTGTGTCGCCAGGAGCTCACGCAACCGGCCTTCGATCGCGACGTAGGGAACGAGATGGGCGAGCTCCTCGGCGCGCGCGATGAGCTGTTCGCGCACACCAGGATCGAGCTCGAAGATCCGTTCTACGCTCACCGCAACTCCCACCACGCTCTCACGCCATCCGACACGAACACGCGACCACCGTACGCGGACAAAACGCCGAAGGAATGCTCGCCGCCGTTGAAGGCATGCAGCGTATCGGATCCCGACGGTACGTACATGAGCGTACTGCCCGCCTGCGCATTCAGGAAAATCGACACCAGGAGCGTACCGTTCGGAACCGAAGTAGCGAGCGGAAGATCGAACGACTGTGCCCCGCCACTCGAGAGATCCGTGACGTTCGTCTTGGCGGCCGCGAGCGCCGTTGTCCCGCCCATCGACGGCGACGGCGTCAGAACGAGCGGCAGAAGATCGCTGCCGCCGCCAATCGCACGAAGCGCGCGATCGAGCGAACCATCTCCCGCGATCGTTGATCCGTCCGTCGTGACAAGCGTTGCGGCCGCGATTGGCGAGCTCGACGAGACCTGAACATCGGACATCTAGAACGACTCCCACCAGGTGGAAACGCCATCCGACGTATACGTGTCTGATCCATACGCGCCACTGCCGCCAGAAAAATTGATCGTCGTGAGCACGCCGCGCACCGTATCGCCGCCCGTGCCGATGATCTGAAGCGAACTACCATCCTGGCCGTTCTCATACACGAACTTGGCCTGCGTGCCGTTCGGTACCGAGCTCGCCGCCGGCAGCTGTACTTTCTGCGCGCCCCCGTTCGTGAGATCGAAAGGGCTCGTCTCGTTCGCGGCAAGCTGTCCCGTCGCGGCATGACCGAGCGTTATCACTGCCTGCACCGGAAATAGACCGCCACCACCCCCTACCGCGCGTAGCGGATTCTCTAGGGAACCGTCCCCCTCGATCGTCTCGCCGTCTGTGTTGACGAGGATCGGCGCCGGAACAATCTCGCCGCCACGAACGGCGATTTCCGTCCCCGCGTCGGTGCGAGGGGCGACCTGTGTCGCGACGATGTCGGTCATCGCTTTCTCGGGCGGCGCGGAATACGGTGCCCGGCGGCGCGGGCCTTCGAGAGGTTGATCGCAGTCTCCTGCGCCTTGGCATCGGCCTTCGTGTCGTGCGTGCCAAGAACGCGCTTGCCGTCGCTCGACTTGAGTAGCCACTTACCCCGAATCTTGACGATCATGTGCCGATCCTACGCCCCGAGCGACGGATCGCGCCAATCCAGCGCGCGCGCGAGATCATCTGCATCGCAAATCGACAGGCTCTATGATCCGAGCCGGCTCGACACGCCGAGACCATCCGGCCGCCACCGGCGTACGCCGTGAGGGCGCAGCGATCATCGCCGCGGCACAGGTCTCGCCATCGCCGGAGATGCTGCGCGCCTCGCAGGTAGCCGCCGACGAGATCGTGATCGATCCCGTCACACACGCGCTTGGGTTCGGGCGTCAGCACGCCACAGCTGACGCGATGTCCTGGCTCGCGCGTCTCGACGCTCGCGTCGTAACGACTTTCGTGCCACGCGATGCCGAGTAAGATTTCAGGCTCGACGCCGTAGAGGAGCCCAGCGAGCCTCGCCGCGCCGTAGTGCGCGCGCGCCGACGCGACATCGAGGTACGCCGGCGCCGTCTCGCGCAACCGCTCGGCGTCGGCGGGTGACGCGAAGAAAAGAGTGACGATCGCGATGATCATGCGTCCTCCAGCACGATCTTCGAGATCGGCCACGTCACACCCGTGGGCACGACGTTTGGACAAACATGATCCACGCGCCGCCCACAACCGCACGCGACGATCGCGCCGCAAGACCCGCAGTACGTCCGCGGATTGCAGCGCGAGCAGCCTCCGGTCGTCTCGACGCGCGCCCCGCAACAGTCGCAGGTCACGCTACGCCACCATCGTCGGGGCGACGTGGAATCCACACCACTCCGCGTTCTCGAGCCCGCGATAGAGCGGCGTCTGCTCTTTGAGCGCGGCGTTGTAATTCGCGGTCGGCTCGATCGCGGCGAGCGCGGACCGAAACTCCTGCCAGTTGATCGGCGCGCGCCCGAGATGCTTGGCCACCGCGCCGAGCCAGTGATTCATGATCGGCGGCCACGCGTGGTAGCTCTTCACGGCGGCCCAGTAATCCGGGCTCGTCGTCGACCACGCCGCCTTCGCGGCCGCAAGCCACGGTGCGATCTGTTTTTCCTTGTACGCGATCAGCGCGATACCGAGCTCGACGTTACGAGCGATCTGCGCCTCGGTGAGCGCTGCGATCTGATGCTGCGGATTGCGCTGCGATCCATCTGCCCATCCGCCGTCATCGGCCTTGTGCTGCCGGGGACCGGGCGACGGAATCGCGCACATCCCGACGACGAGCTCGGACGCGCTCGCGCCGAGCGCGCGGAAGTCGTCGGGATTGTAGATCTGGAAGAGTCCCACCTCGCGCGGAAAGCCGTCCGGTCCCGTCGCGGTGGCCTCGCCGACCGCGCACACGTTGCCACCGCTCTCGATCGAGAGCCACGCGATCGCGAACGACGGCGGTTTACCTGCGTTCGCCGCCGCGGCCGCGACCGGCGCGCGCCAGACCGCGATCGAATTCGTGTTCTCGTCGATTTGGATCTTGGAATTGCCGTACGTCTGCATGATCGACCTCCTACCGCGCGGAGATACACCGGGAGCCTGACGCGCTCCAGGAAGACGACGAGCGCCCAGGGCACGACGCGGCGACAACGCGCGATGTACGACGAGTGCGACGCCGGCGGCGCCGAGCACACCGAGAAGGATCCGCGCCGACCCGCCGCGCGCCACGCGCCTACTCCGTCGGCGCAGCCGGCGCGACAGCTTCATCGGCGGCCGGCGGCGCGGGCTTCTTGATACCCATCGCCTTCTCGGTCGCCTCGCGCAGATCGTCGGGCATGTCTGCCGGCAACGAGGGCGGCGGCAGCGGAGAACGCGCCTGAGGCGATGTCGCGCGCGGCGCGATCCGCGAGGGACGCTCGACCGCGCCGCGCGCCGAAGCGACTGCGATCGGGCGCGGTCCCTCGCTCTGCGCCTGCACGATCGGCGTCTTGCCGTGCATCGTCACGACCACCGGCGGTGGCGCCGACGCGCGCTGCATCGGGACAGATCCGAGCGGGCGCCCCGGGCGCGCGACGTTCGGCGCCGGCGGCGCGATCACGAGCTCGAGCTCGGCGATCGCCGCCGTCACGAGCTCGGCCTCCCTCACGGCCTCCGGGTCGTCCACCTTCGCGACGAGGTCGTCGAGATACTTGGATGCGATCATCTTGAACAGCGCGAGCGCGCCGGCCGAAAGTTGCGGCGCGCGCGGCGCGGGCAGCGTGCGCACCACTTGCTGCGGCCGCTGCATCGGACCACCGCTCGTCACGACCGGGTTCTTACCTTGCATCGTGACATTCACCATCGGCAGCACGCTGTCGACTTCGGTGCCACGCGCCATCGGCGAGGACATCTCGGGCTGGTCCATTTCGATCTGCTGCGCGTTGGTCACGATGGGCTGCTTGCCCTGCATGGTGACCTGCACCGTCGGATGCGGACCACTCTTTTCGGTGAACGCCGAGGCGCTCTTCTCGCGAGACGACGTCGGTACCGCGATAGCGCTCGCCGGCAAGATGGAAACTTCCGCCATTTGATGATCCTTTCGTTAGAGCGCGAGCTCGAAGATCGCGGCGAACGACATCGGCGATCCAGACTGATTGTAGACGGCGAAGTACATCGCCCCATTCGGAACATCGAACGGCGTTGGCTGATTGCCGTTGATGAACAAATCTCCCACGCCCTTCGCGCCTGCCGCGTCCTGAAAGAAGCGGAGATAGCCCGCAGTGACGATCGGGGGGATTCCTGACGTCGAACCGACGACGTATGCTTTCTGGGCGAACTTCGGCACGGTGAAGATCGCACTCTCGTTCGCGTTCGCGATCTGGCCGACGTACACCGTGCGGCGCGGAATCGCGAACACGGGCATGCCCGGGCCGACGAAGGCGGCGAGATAGTACGCCGCGCTCGTTCCCGTGATGCCGCCGTTGTCTTCCGACTGCGTGACGAGCGCGCGGACGCGCAAGTACGAGGCGACGACCGAGATCGTCATGCCGTTGACGAAATCAGCCACCGCCGCCGCGCGTGCTCCCTTGACGCCCCACTCGATCAACACCTCGAGCGGGGGCCACGCCACCGGGCTCCCCGTGCCCGGGAAGTTGTTGTCGCCGACCTCGACGTTGGTCATCTCGCCAGAGAGGTTCTGCGAGTCGAGCGGCAGATCGGCGAACGCGATCGGAATCACTCGCGGCGGCGCGAGCGTCACGATCATCTGGCACGCGTCGAGGTCGTCGCCCTCGACGACGATCATATCGACACCCGCCTCCTGTACATCTTCGGCGCTCGCGTCGTAGACGAGGATCGAGCTCTTACCGAGCGCGCAACCGCGCGCGAGCCGGCCGAACGGTGATCCGCCCTCGCGATCTTCGCCGGGGTTCGGCGGCAGCGTCCGACCGGGAACTCGCGGCCGGCCGTCCATCGGACCGGGCCGGATCTCCGGCACGTAGTTCGGGAAGAAGCGATCTCTCACGGGCCGATCCCCGGCATCGGCGGACGGCGACGCGCACGCGATCGGCCGCTGCCTCCGCCGCCTCCCTTGCTTCCGTGCATCGTGAAGTAGAGGATCGCGCCGCCAGCGACGATCGCCGCGCCGATCGGGAGCAATGACTTCCAATCGCGTCCCCGCGCGGCATGCACCGGAGCGGGGGACGGCGGAGGCGTCCACGCCGGCGCCGCCGGCGCCGCGGACGGCGCTTGATCGGGCACCGCGTCCGGCGAAACACCGGCATCGCGCGCTGGCGGTGGCGGAACCTGTTCGGGCGGGATCATTGGCGGCTCGGGCAGCGCCGCGGCATCGACGACGGTCGGCTCACCGCCGAAGCCGTCGGAGATCGCATCCGGCCAGATCGGGGCATCCCGGTTGTACGCCGCGTAGTACGCGCCCGCCGCGCCCGCCGCGAGGTTCTGATGATACCACTCCATGAGCGCCTCGTACGAGGGGAAGGCGTAGTCCTCCACCTCACCACTCGGCAATTGCACGACGCCGAAGAAGCGTGCCTCGTGCTCGCGCTCCGCGCGCTCGAGCGCGCGCTGCCGCGCCTGCGCGCGGACTGCCGCCAGACGCTCCGGTGGGATCGTCGGATGCACCGGGCGCGCGCGGCCGTGCGCGTCACCCGCGCGCTGCGCGGCACGACCCGTCTGGAGGACGCTCACCCATTCCGATCCGCGCGTCGGAGACTTGACGGCCGCGGTACCACGCTCGGGACGTGCGAGATCGTCGTGCGCCGGGCGCGCCGTCTCGCTCGCGTGGACCGGATGAGAGCGATCGAACGCCGGCGGCTGCGGCGGCGGCAAGCCGGCCGCAGCGTGCACGTCGGTAGCTGCCGCGTGCATGACTTGGGGCGATGCGGTCGGTGGCTGCTTGTGCAGCCCCGCCGTGATCGCGGAATCGAAGATGTCCCCGGCAGCCGCCGCGGCACGCTCGTGGTGTTGCTTCGTCGCAGCGTCCGGCGCAGTAGCCGCGGCGTCGAGATGCGCGCCCATCGCCGCGCCGGCGAGCGCTGCGTCCGATAGATCCTTGGCGACGTCGGGATGGTTGTACGTCAGATGAAGTCGGCCCGCGGCATCTTCGGCCTTGACCTTGGCGTAGGTATCCATCCACGTCTTCATCATCGCGCGATCGTGGGGATCGTTCGGATCGAGCTTCGTGCCGGGTTTGTAGCCGGTCGAGGCCCAGAACCGCGCATCGGTCTCTTTCGTGAGGACGTCGGACATCGTCATCTCCCTCAGTGCGTGATCGGCGGACCACCGATCAGGCGAAGATCCGTCGGATTCAGAAACGTACCGACGAGCGTACTCGTCTGTCCGCCCGTTGGAGCCGTCACCGTCAGCTTCCCGTTGTGCGCCTGACTCACGTACATGACGTCTCCCGCGCTCGGCGTGGCACCATCGTCGCGCACGGCGCGCCATTGCGCGGTCGTGAGTGTCACGATGCCGTCTTCTTGCACGGTGATCGGCGTGAACGGAGTGGGGCCGCCGCCGTTGAGCGCGATACCGATCACGACACTCGCCGCGTTGCACGCCTGCACGGGTCGACTCGTCGACGGCATGCCGCCGATACCCGCCGTCTGGAGCACGTTTCCCGGGATCAGCACCTCCGTACCGATCTGGTTCACCGGAATCTGACCGATGAACGTGCGACCCTCCACCCCCGGCGTCGCTCCGATCGCGTGCAGCGGATTTTCCGCCGTGCCGTCGCCGCCGATCGTCGTACCGTCCGCCGACACGATGCCGCCGGGCGGCTCGCGCGTCCCTCCAGGCAGTAGCGCCGTCTCCGACGTACCCACCGGACCCTGATTCAACAACGACATGTCGGCCATGGCTAGCTCACTCCGTTCGGGGCGCCATTCGGCGCGTGGTTCTGCTGCTGCTGTCCTTGTGCCGGCTCGTCGGGTGGAGGACCCGCCGCGGCCCGCATGATCGAGTAGAAGAGCTCGACCTGATCTTTATTGAGCAGCGACATCATCGCCTGTCCCTGCTCCATCGTGAGGCTATCGCCGAATTTCACGATGAGCTGCGCGAGCTGATTGCCGTCCGCCGGCTTACCGCCACCGCGTCGCGCCGCGATCTCGTGCATGACGAGATCGAGAACTTGAAAAAACTTCTGGCTGCCCTGCTCCTTGAGCGTCTCCTTGCGCGCGAGATTGCGCAGGTGGAACTCGCGCTCGAGCCGGCTCGAGCGCGCCTCCTCGACCTCGTGGATGAGCTTGAAATTCTGCTCGCGGAGTTGCGTGTTCTCATCGGCGAGCATCTTGTTCTGCTGCGCGAGCGTGCGGTACGAGCCCTCGAAGATCTGCGCGTTGATGCGCATCGCCTGCTCGAAGCCACGGATCACGACAGCGTGCCCGTCGACGCGATCGCCACCACCGACGACGTCGAGCGCCTGCATCGCGACGTACGCGGGCTCGAGTGCGAAGTGATGTGACATCCGCGAGCCGGAATGCTGGAGCGTACGCAGAACGTAGCGGTAGCGCCCCTTGCTCTGCGCGTTGACGTGATCGGTCGCGATCTGGAGGATCTCGGTGGCCCACTGCTCTTGCTGCACGAACTCGTCGAAGCGCTCGGGATGATCTTTACGCTGCCACGATCCGATCTCCTCTTCGGCATAGCCCTGGGGCGGCGCGAAGAAGAGTCGAATGCTCACGCACTGCGCGTTCTCCTTGCGACCGCACTCGGTCACGAGGAACCCGAGAATCTTGGTCTGAATTTCTTCGGTCACTGGGGCGATTCTCTCACGCGGGATGGGGATCGCGCCAAGATCACGACCTAGACCGCGTATTGTGGAGGACACTGTAGAGCGCCGCGATGCCGGTGACGCCGAGCGCGAAAAAGACACCGATCTTGAGCACACCCAGCCAGCTCGCCGCCTCCGATCCACGACCTTCGGCGCCCTGCTGCCAAACGGTCTTGGGCAGCGCAGTCGGTTCGGGGCTCTTGAGCGCGATCCCATGCGCGCGCGCGAGCTCGCGAAGCTGCCGGAGTCGATCTTCCCAGTTCTCGTACGCGGACCATTCGGTGGCGGCCCTCACCCACCACGACGCAGCTTGCTTTTCGGCGAAGTCCTTCCATTCGGTAAGTAGGGGTGTCACGAATGCCGAGAGCCACTGCGCGACCGCTGGCGATGGATGCGCGATCGCCTGTCCCGCGAGATCGCTCGTGACCGCTTGGAAGTCGGTCGTGAGGATCGTGATCGCGCGCTCCTTATCCGCGGTCGAATGAAACCACTCGCCCCCGACCACGACGAGCGGGCGGCGGCGATCCACCGCCGCCGTGCCGAATCCCTGGAAGATCTGCCGCGCGCTCCGCCGGACGGCCATTCCCTTCAAGACCGTCGGCAAGAACGGACCCGCGGCCGCGCCGATCGCGTAGTCCCGCGCCGCGATCGCGAAGAGCTGTCCGTACGCGCCACGCATCGTGCTACGGGATATCCTTACCCGTGAGCTGCGCGAGTCGCGCGCGCGCGGCGTCGCGCGCGACCGCCGCCGTCTTGGCAGTCGCCGCATTCTCGGGTGTCGGCGCCGCCGCGAGCGCGGCCTGCGCGCGCGCGAACTGGATGTTGGCCGTCATATAGGCGGTCGCGATATCGACGAGCGCCTGCTGCTTCGGCGTCTTGACGCTCCGCTTGGCCGCGTCGAGCTGCGCGTCGGCCTGGGCGCCCGCCGCGGCCGAGGCATTCGCGTGATCAGCGGCGGCCGGCGGATCCAGCGGAGCTACTTGTTGCGCCTGATCGTGATGCCACAGCGCGCGCCAGTGGAGCTGGAGCGTCTGCCAGACGGAGAGACCAACCGGATCTTGCCCGTGGCCGCGCTCGTAGAGCGCGAGGGCGAGCGCAGCCACGACCGGGATCAGCACGAGCACGGGCAGCATCGATCATTTCTCCTTGGTGACGGCGAAGTGATACGCGAGCACGCCGACGAGGGCGACGCCGCCGATCATGAGGGCGAGCGGTCCAAACAGTTCCTTTACGACGTTCGCGGCACCCTGCCCGAACTTTTTTGCCGCGTCCTCCAGCGTATGGGGAAGCTGCTCCACGGCGTACTCGACGCTGTCGACGATCATCGACCACTTGCTCGGCAATTCCTCCGTCGCAGCGACCTGAATCGAGATCGCGTTCGCCGCGCGCCAAAATTCGTCGTTGAACGGATAGAGCGCCGTGGGTGGCGCCACCGTCGCGATCGCTTCCACGTGCTCGAGCGCGCGGTGCCCGCGCTCGAGCACGGCCTCGCGCCCTGTCGCTTCCACGTGCCGGCCCCCAACCAAATATTTTCCCGCGATCTGTCGCCAAAACATCGCGAGACGCACGACATCGGAGTTCACGGTTCGAGGAATCTTGAGCAAGTATCCCGAGGGCGCGCTCGACGGCAGCGTCCCGGGCGGAAGGTTCGCGTAGCCGACCGTCTTGATCCAATTCGGCGGCGCGGTCCAATCAAAACCACGCTTCTTGGCGAAATAATCGCGCTGCGCGGCCCACATGTCGTCGGCGCGCGTGCCAGGCAGTGTGTTGAACGAGATGCCATCGGCCGTCTCGACGACGAGCGGCGGCACGCCCGCGCCGACGAGCGGCCGGTAATAGCCCCTCATCGGAGCATCTTCTTCGCGCTAGCGAAGAGCGCCGTCGCGCGCGTCTCCGCCTTGCGCGCGCGAAGCGCCATCACGATGGCGAGCACGATCCCGCCTCCGGCTACAACGCCACCGGTCGAGAGCCAGCCGCCGGGCGATCCGCCTCCGCCGCCGCCGCGCCGCTGGGGCACGGCAGCCGGCGGATCGCCGCCGCCACCCGAGCTCGGCGTGATCGCGTCGTGACGCTTGGTGAGGTTCGGCCAGTTCGGGAACATCTTGTCGAGCGCCGCGCGATCGACCTCGTCGGACGTGAAGCCGACGACGATCTTCGGAGCGGTCGCGCGAAGCGCGATCGGAATCGGTCGATGTCCGTAGTAGCCGCGCATCGTGTTACCTCATCGCCTTCTCGTACCGCTGCACGATCTTCGATCCGATCCAAACCGCCGCTCCGATCGACACGATCGGCAACATCACCTGACGGGCACGCGTCCAGAAGCCAGCGCTCGGCGGCGCGAACGCCGGATCGAGTGGTGGTGTACCGGGCGGCCGCTCGGCGCCGATGATCCCGAAGTAGTAGCGGTGTCCGTCGTGCACGTCAGAATTTCTTCGCGATCTTTCGGGCGAACTTTCGAACGCCCGGCAGGAACGCGTACGCGAGCGCGCCGGCGCCGCCGATGAACAACGCGATATGCCACCACGGGCGGCTCGGCGGCGCGACTTGAAGGGTCACGGCCGCCGGCGCCGGCGCCGCGCCGACGATCTGCCGCCAGTCGCTCATCGACGACCTCGGCGCTTCTTCGACGGCCAGAGGAAATAGACGGCACCGGCGACAGCACCGATCGAGATCACCGGATGCGCTCGAACGGTATCCGTCACGCGCGCCGTGATCCGATGGAAGAAGGACGGCTGCGGCACCGCCATCACCGGCGGAGGAGCCGGCGGAGGGGCATCCGCGCCGAGAAGGGGAACCGCGTAACCGTACATGCCGCGCATCGAGATCTTCCTTTCGTGTCGATAAAACGGGCCGGCCGCAAGATGCGACCCTCCCCGAGAACTTAGGTCTTCACCTTGCCGATCGCCTCGTTGAGCGGTCCAGGCCACGTCGCGTCGCTCTTGTCGAAGTACGCCGCGTACACGAAGCCGCTCGGATCTTTCGTCTCGCCGCCGAACCAGTCGTCGGCATCATCGCTCGTGGCGAAACCCTGCGAGAACCACTTCCCGCCCGTCGCGAGCATCACCGCGACGACCGGATCGTCCTTGCCGGCCGCGAGATCGTGTGCCTGCTTGCGAATCACCGCGAGCATCGGCGCCGACGCGCCGACGGAGATCTGGTCACCGCCGGGCAACGCCTCCGGCGGCTTCTCGCCGGGAAGGGCCGGCGGCGAGGACGCCTTCGCCTGCTCGGTGAGATCGATCGCCTTCTTCGCGAGCTCGAGCTTCTGCCGGGCATCTTTGGCAGCGTCCGCCTGCGCGGCCGTCACCATCGCAGCTTCAGCGGCGCGGCGCGCGTGCCCGCGCCACCACGCGTAGCCACCGAGGGACGCGGCAACGAAGAGGACCAGCGGCAGAGCACCGGACGTGATCGCCGCGGTCGCGTCATCCGCGAGGCCGAAGATGCTCGAGTCGTCGCCGGCACTCGCCGACGGATCGTCCATCTCGATCGCGGCCTTGTCCTGCGGCGTCCACTGCGAGGTCGACATGTCGGCGACCGGCTTGCCCTGGTTCTGCGCGATTCCCGTCACCTGCTTGAGCACGCCCTGCGTCCACTGCGCGGCCGGATCTCCTTGGGACGCGCTCTGATGCACGGCGTGGATCTGCGCCTGCGCCGATTTGTCGCCGGCTTGTGCGCGATGAAGTGTATTGAGGACGTGGTACGCGACCATCGTCTGCGCCGCCGTCTTGTGCGCGACGTCGACGGTGGCAGCCATCTTCGGATCGGTCGCGGCCTGTGCCTTGGCCTGCGCGACGGTCGCCTTGGCCTGATCTTTCTTCGGCCCGGCATTCGCGAGCGACGCTGTCACGAGCTTGCCGGCGATCGCACCAGCCGCGGGACCACCGATCGCGGTCGCGCCGATCGAGGCCGCGGTCGCGACGATCGGCTCGATCGGCTTAAGCGCGTTACCGATCGTGTTCACGACGCCGGTCACCGCGTTACCGATATCGTCGAAGAAGTTGCCGCACATGACGGACTGGTGGTGATCGAGCATCGCTCCCATGAGCACGACGCCCGCCTCGTCGAGCGCCTCTTCCGCACAACCGACCGCGGCGTGCGCGGCCTCGGCGGCGTGCAGATCGCGGTGGAGCTCGCGGACCTTGGTCATCGCGACCTGGATGAGCGGAGCGACGTCGATCGAGCCGCGATAACAGCGACCATCGACGCAGATCGACGCGTGCAGCCGGTGGTTCTTGTCGAGCTCGAGCGACACGGACATGCCGCCCGAACCGGCAGAAACGAGCGGCGCGATTTCGGCGAGCAATCCCGGAACGCGGTAGATCCCGCGATCGTTGTAGATGCCCCGACCCGAGACCTGCGCCGACGGAGCGACACCGAGATCCTCGATCTCGAGATCGTACGGATACGGATAAGGCGGATAGTCCCACCAGGGACCATAACCACCGCCCCAGCCGCCCCAGCCGCCGAAGTAGCGACGACCGCCGCGACCGCCCCAGCCGTGACCGCCGCCGCCGCCGCCGTGGCGACCCACGACGGGCGGTGCCGACTGCATCGAGCTCCAAGGATCCGCCGAGTTCATGATTTCTCCGATTCTACAGGTCGCGCTCTGATCGCGCTCATCTAGCGCCGCTCATACGATCCGGTACGCGACAGGCCGCGCAGTCCCGCGCCGCCGCCGCGCCCCGAGGCCGCCGGGCCATAATGAATCTCGGCCCACGGACCAGACACCTGCGCGGACACGTTCGCCGCGCCCGACGCCGCGAAGTCCGACTGGCTCACGCCCGGACCGGGGCCGGCGCTCGGATCCCACGCGCCGCCGTAACCGTAGCCCGGGATGTCGTCTGGAATCGCCGGCGGGTAATACGGCGGGTAGTAGTAGGGCGCGGGCACGGACGGAGGCGGAGGCGGAGGCACATAGCGATCGCGCCACGCCTCGCGACGACGAAACAGGGGACGACGCTCGTAGTAACCACGCATGGGGTGATCTCCTCGCAGAAGGGTCCAGGTGCCGGAAACGTGGTGGCTGCGACGCAGGCGCTCTTCGAGTCGGCCGCGCGCGAGCTCGACGCGGCGAAGGATCTCGGGCACGCGCTCGACGGTTCGCCGACCTTCCCACGCGTAGGCATACTCTTGCTCGTCATCGGTAAGATCACGCGCGTGGAGCACCGGCACGTGGGCGTCGTAGAGCCCGCGGTTGATCGCGTCGAACAAGTTCACCGAAATCACCGATCCTTGCGGCGGATCGTTCCGATCGCTGAGCGTGAGGGCCTCCAGCGCCGCGCCGCCTTGAATCGATCGCAAGAACACGCCGGCCCCACGGAGCGCCTCGACGAGATCGTAGAGCGCGACATCCGCGCCGACGCGCGCGCCGATCGTGGATCGATGCTCGGCAATCGGCGATCGATCGCTCCACGCCGCATCGCCCTTGTCGAAGATCGCGACGTAGATATACGACGCGGGCGCCGACGTCCAACGTGCGAACCAATCGAGCAATTCCGATCGTGATCGTGCCGGCACGGTCGACCACGTGGGTTCCGGATCGAGACTCGTGAGCACGACACCAAGCAAGCGCGCGACAGACGCGTCGGCGAGATCGGCTGCGCGCCCCGGCGCGAGATCGACGTACGCAGCGTCCGCACCGAGAATCCGAACAGGGTGCGTCCAATCCAAGCCCCACGACCGACCATAATCGCCACCGCCCCCACGATCGATGAGCAGCGGCGTCGACGATGCCAGGCGCGCCTTCTCGGGACCCGTGAGAATCCGACGCAGGCCAACCCACGTTGACGGTGCATCACCGATCGCGATCTCGTCACTCGGCGCGCCCTGCGCCCAGGACGCGCTCGTCTTGTCGAACGTCGCGAGGTACGAGTTACGAAGATCGCCCTGCGCGTCGCGAAGCCATGCCGCGAGCAAGCGTGCCGATCGGAATGGGCGCGAGCTCCATCGCGCGGGGGCGCCTCGATCCGGATCGGGCGCGAGCAGCGCGACACCGATGAAATCGCCATAGGTCGCGGCCGCGCGGCCGTATGCCTCATCGCGCAAGCTCATTCGAGACCCTCCAGCGAGGCAGCGAGATCGCAGATCCGCTTGCGCGCTTCGGCCGGCGACAAACCGATCGAAAGCAGCGCGCGGAAGCCACGCCCGACATGCGAGAGTGCGAGCTCGACCGGCGTCATGCGAGCGCCGACCAACGGCACCGCACCGCGGTCATAGCTGCCGTCGCGCGCGAGGCCACGCTGTCCGGCCCCGCGGCTCACCGACCGCCCACCTTCTCGGCGATGAGACCGAGTGCGCCCCACAGCGCCGCGTGCCCCCAATCGGTCGCGCCCTCCGTCACGCGCGCGAGCTCGTCACGCTGCCCGTAATTCCAGCTCTGCGTGTGAAGCAGCTCGCGATCGATCTGCGCACCGAGGAACTCGGTGAGCGTGCCGATCGCGGCATACGTCGCGCCGCGACCGATCGCCGACCAGCTCTCGAGCTTGGGGATCGCGTACGAGAGCGCGAGGCCTCCGATCGCGTAAATCGGCAGGAACGGCACGTGCGCTCCCTTGAATGCCGACGAGTAGCGCGGTCCGAAGAGGACGTTCTCGGCGGCCCAGCCGGCGACGCCGAACGCGGCACCTTTGCCGATGGTGGATTTGAGATCGGTCTTGCTCATCCGGTTGTCTCCTTGGTCGCTGCTGACGGCGGCGGGGACGCGACGAGCCCCTCCGGCATTCGAGTGAAGAGCCCCGCGTCCGAGTACAGCTGCGAGAGCCGCGGCGCGCCGTCCTTCCACCACTGGCGCGCGCCACACTTCGGGCACGTATGCGCCTCTTCGTCGCCGACGTTCCACGCCCCGAGGTGCTTCCACTTCGCGCCGCACAGATCACACGTATGCCCGTGGAAGTCCCACGCGAGCGCCGCGAGAACGCCAAGCGCGATCGCAGCCGCGCCATAACCGACAACCTTCCCGAAGAAAGATCCTTGGCGAGGCGGTGTCGGCGGAAGTGGTGAGAGGCTACGCACCATCAGGCGATCTCCCCGTAGCAAACGCGCGCACCCGGGCGCTGCGCGACGACGTGCACGGCGCGTGTTGCGCGAGCGCTCACCGGCGCCTCCACGCGCTACGCTCGCTGTCCTCGACGAGCTCGTTCCACGACGCCTTCCCATCCGTCGCGTGTCGCTTGATGATCGGATTCTTGAAACCGGCGCGACGAAGTGCTGCGGCCGCGCGGCGCGCTCCCTCGAGCGTCTTGGTCTCCTTCTCGAAATCGGCCGGCGTCGCGTACACCAGGAACTTGCCCCAGCGCACCTTGTCGTACTTGCGTACGAGGAAGCCACCCGTCGCGGCGAGATAGCGCCGAATGTCCGACTGGAGCTGCTTGCGCGATGTCCCCATCTAGAACACCCCGTTGGTCCGCGCGAACGCCGCCGTCGTGTGCGGATAGCGCTTCCGATCTTCTCGGTTCTCGAGCCACCGCGCCGCGCCCTCGAGCCCGGCGACCTGCGCGAGCCCGAGCAGTCCCGAGAGCGTGATCGTCCGCGGTCCCTCCTCACCGGGGAGCTGGATCGGCCGACCGACGTGCTCGGACGCGATTCCAGACTCCGCGAGGTGCGCGCACGCATCCGCGAGATCGCGATCGAGCGCCGCGCGCTGCGCATCAGGCGATGCCGCGACGGCAGCCGGATCAAAACCGAGCTCGGCGAGACGCTCGCGGCGATGCCGATACTGTCCGACGTGACGACTCGATTCGAACGTCGGCGCCTCGCGCGCGAGCCGACCGCACAAGTCATCCCAGCGCGCCAGATCGACGCCCTCGATCGGCGCGCGACGCTGCGTCGCCAGATCCGGAATCTCTCGACCGACCAGTGGCATCACCCGCTGCGTCGCGAGATGTGAGTTCGAGGGCAACGGCTCGGGCGCTGGACCCCGAGTACCGTCGCGCTCCTGCTCGAGCAGCGCCACGAATTTCTCCGGCGCCTCGTCGATCATCTGTCGCATCTCCGCATCGGAGAACGTCGACGGTTCCATGACGTCCTCTGCGGATGCCGCGGGAACAGGTGCGATCGCGCGCGGCCGATTTCGCAGAAAGTGCTCGCGCAGTCGCCACGCCTGCACCTCGGCCTGCCGCTGGTGCACGACCGGCTCGACGAAGACGCGCACGATGTCATTCGCTACGTCCAAGCGGCCACGCGCCTCGGCCTCGGCGATCGCGCACATGATCACGAACGGCGGGATCTCGCGGCCCGCGCTCGCGAGATCCGCGAGCACGACGAGTGGCGACGGCGGAGGCGGGGGACCATACGCGTACGGTGGCGGGGCGTAGTAGTCCGCGTAATACGCGCCGTCGCACGACGGAAGGTGCGAACGTCGCACCGGCCAGACGCGGTGATGCTGCACGTGCCGCGGCGCCGCATAGCCGACGCGCGCGGGTGCGCGATCGCGGCCCGCGAGAACGAGCAACGCGACGACGGCGAGCGGGATGAGCCACATAGTTAACGAGCCTCGATCATACGCGTCGACTTTCGATCCAGCTAAACTCGGTTGGAGAAGTTGGCGCCCATGCCCAGAAGTTTCGACGGATCCTCGATCCAGCCGTCCTCGGTCCACTGCGAGAACTTGGTCGGTCGCGCCGTGCGCACCGCGCAGTGAACCATCAGGACACCCTCCGCCGGCACCATGTGTGCCGGCAAGATGCCGAGCTTGATCACGACGTCGCGCGGGATCATCTGGTACTTGACGACCGGCTCCGCGGGCGCGCCAGCCGCGATGAGCTCGGACGTGCGCCAGGCGACGAGGTTATCGCAGTTGTGCACGAGCACGTCAGACTCAGGAAGCCAGAAGCGGCCGGAGTCCGTCGTGATATCGCCGCAGAGCTCGACGCCCGCGGCCGCGATCGATCGAACACGCGCGAATTTCTTGTCACGGCGCTCGGCGTAGCCCTCGCGCGTCTTCACGCGCGGAATCACGCGGTAGATCGGATTCTCACCGAGCCCTCCGTGATCATCCACGCGACGGATCGACACGCTGATCCCGAGCATCCGGTGCAGGATCCGCAGCTGTAGTGCGAGCTGCCGCGACGTCGTCGAGTAAACGAGCGACGACTCCGAGTTTCCCGTCTCGGCACGACCCGCGTCGGCGGCAAGTCCTTCGATCACGACGCGCACGCTCTCGTCCGACGCGAAGCGCAGCGACGCGAGGTGTTTCTCGGGAGCGGTGTGGCCACACTTCGCGAAGAAATCCGCGATCAGACGATCGTTGATCGCGATGTCTTGGGCCACGCGCGGCACCGAGCTTCCCTGCACGAGGTCGTCGCCGATTCGCACCTCGCTTGCACGGATCTCCTCGACGCGGCCGTCGACGTCGCGGAACACACGATGCTCCGACGAGCAGCGCAGCGTGCAGCCGTTCGAGAGCCCGAGCGCAAGGATCTCCTTCTCGCCCGTGACGACGGCTTCCTGCACCGTCGTCCACGCTCCGTCACCGAGGATCCGATCGCCGGGACGAAGATGTGCGAACGCGACCGTCTGGTAGTCGTCGCGCAGAACGAGCGTCGACAACGGCAGACAGTCCCCGCAGCCTCGCTCGAGCACGGTGTAGACATCGCGCCAATCTTCGTGACCCGGCTCGTCCTCCTTGTAGTAGACGCCCGAGAGGTAGAGCGGCGGGATGGGCGCGCCGAGGCCCTTCTCCGCGCGGCGGAGCGCGCGACGGATGTGCCACAGGTTCACGGCGATCATCGCCTCGAGCGCGAGCACGATCGGCGCGACGTGACGATCACCGGCGGAAAAATTCTCGTCGCCATCGTCTTCGGGAAGCGTGATGTGAAGCAGCGGCGTCAGCTTCGATCGCGGAGAACGCGCGCTCCACGATCGATCACCCGGCAACGGCGCTCCCAGGCGAACCTGTTGGACCATCATCAGGCGGCTCCTTTCGGCGGCGGCTCTTCGCTCGCGCGCTCGAGCACGCTCGACCACCACGCATCGAACCTTTCGGCTTGCGCCGCGATCCACGATTCGCTGCACGCGGCCTTCGTCGACGCGAATGCCGCGGTGTCCGTGCGCTCGTCCCACCAGCGACTGAACGCATCCCAGCTCACGCCCTCGGGCTCGAGGAGCAAGTAGCCGCGCGACTCCTGCCAGGATTCGAACGCGAGCTGCTTCACGGTACGCTGGAGGATCGTCGCCATCTGATCCTTACGGCGTGGCCGTCACGACCGGCATCGTCGGGCTGACGAGCATGGCCGTCGTCGACTTCGCGACACCGACGCGCGTGACCTGATTCCCTCCCGCGGGCGGCGTCGTCGTCAGCGTTCCCGCCGAGGCTCCGACGTAATACGACGCACCCGGTGTCAGACCGCCGACTTGACCGGTCACCGAATCCCACACCGAGGTGGCGAGGAGCAAGAACGTCAGGAGCGCGTACTCGACGATGTCACCGATCGGTGCCGTGTTCGATACGAGTCCGATCGCGGACGCGTGCACGATCGTGTCGTTTTTGGCCGGCTGCGCGACGCCGTTGGAATCGATGTAGAAGGGCATACCCGGCGTGAGATTCGCTCCGGCGACGATCGCCGGCACGCCTTGCGTCTGACCGATCACGCCGATCACGGCGAGCGGACTGTTCTGTCCGTCGCCGACGATCGTCTGCGGATTCGAGATCACACCGGTGAACGTCGGGCTCACCTGCTGGCCACCCTCGTCCGCGCGCGATCCCTCGACGATGACCTCGGTCGACGCGACCTGCGCGCCAGGTGACTGACCTCCGCGAACGGTGACATCCGACATCAGGTTCCTCCTCTTCGTGCAACGTCGACGGCAATCGTGATCCGCGGCGCCTGCCCGTCGTAGCGCGGCACGCGGTGGTTCATTTCTCCGGGAAACAAGACGAGCCGACCCGCCTTCGGCAAAACGGCGATCTCGCCATCGCGCACGATCGACGCATCGCCAGGCAAGGGGCGTGGCACGCGCTCGAAGATCGTCGGGACCAATGGATCTCCCGCGCGAACGTAGAAGCAACCCGACACGCGCGCGAGTCCATGCGCGTGTCGAAGATGCTCGCTGCCAGCGCGATTCACCATCGCCCAGCCGACCGGCGCGTGGCCGGCGAGAAAATCACGCGCGATCCGCGCGCGAAACAGCGCGCCGGGACCCGCGTCGAGAAAAGACTCGGCGCTCTTCCAACCGCCGACGTTCTTGGAGCCGATGCTCCGCTCGCGGCGCGATCGCATGAGGATCTCGGTGGCAAGATCGTCGACCAGATCGAGGCACACGTCGTCGAACACGATGGGTCCCTCGCGCCGACACAGATCGACGAGGGACGCCAGCGAGGGCACCGACAAGGAGACGGCGGTCGCCACCACGCCTAGTGATCCTCCGCCAACGTCTGCGCATTTTCGCCGTTCGCCTGCGTGCGCAACCGCTCGACGATCGCGGGCAATCCCTCGGTGTGCGTCGCGATCTGCTGGAGCGCCGCGAGCATCTCCTGATGTTGCCGGCGCCGAGCCTCCCCATCGCGCGTGATCGCCGCGATGAGGCGATGCACCGCCTCGGCAAGATCCTGGATATGCCGCGGCTCGAGAAGACCATGATCGCTCGCGATCGCTTCGATCGAGCGTCCTGGACCGTCTGCCGGCACGGCGGCCGCGGTCGCGACACCGCGCGCCGGCGTGCGCTTGCGCGCGCGCGACGTCACAGCTTCCCCGCGAGCCACTTGATCCCCTCCCACAGGGCCGGCATGCCGACGACCGCGCCGACGATCTTGGTGATGCGCTTGCGGCGCTCGCTGCGCGCGCGGATCACGTCGCGCTCCTTGGCCTTATCGAGCTCGACCTGGGCGCGCTTCTTCGCCTCTTCGATCTCGACCGCGGAGAGCTCCTTCGCCTTCTCGACCTCGATCTTGGCCTCCTCGCGTGCCTTGTCGACGTCCACCTTCGCGGTGAACGTGACGTGCTCGCGCGCGGCGCCCTGCTTGATGACCGATACGAGCTCGGGGAGCACCTCGAGCTGTCCCTCGATCCGTCCGACCGCCACGCGCGTCTGGGTTACAGCCTCGACGAGCCGATCGTGCTTCACTTCGAGTCGATCGAGGCGCTCACCGGTCGTTCGCTTCTCGCGACGCACGCGCTGGAGCTCCTCGCCCTCGTAATTCCCGGTAATCGGATCATCGAACTCCTCCGAGAGATCGTCGACCTGCGAGCTCGCGCGCTCGCGCCGGCTCCGATCCGACTCGAGCTCGCGCTCGGTCGGTCGTTGCAGGCGGGGCGGGCGGGGCGTCTTCTCATCGGGCATGAGGTACTGCTCGTCGCAGGAAAATTACTTCGTCGACGTCTCCTCGGCGCGGCGGCTCGATCCGCCAACCACCGACGCGTAGAAGGCCACGCCGTCCGGATCCGCGCCGATGTACTCCACGATCATTTCGATCTTCTCCCTCGCCTCCGACCAGCTAACGAACCCATCGATCGCGTTGGTCGCGAACATGTCGCCGGGAACGCCACCCGGCTGACTGAATTGCGTCCTACCGTCGACGAGCACGTCGTGAATCAACCAGTCCGACGCGCCGTACGTCGTGCCGGCCGCGGAGACAAAGACGCGCTCGGGCAGCATCGCCTGGAACGCGCGGGGTGTGAAGCCGCGTTTCTCCGCATCCGCGCGCGCATCGTCGCTCGAGATCGAAATCTTCTCGCCCCGGTGGCAGCGCAAACCGTGCGAGTTCATCGGCACTACGTCGCGAAAGCCGTAGCGCACCCCGGCGAGCTCGTCGACGTAGAGATCGAGCAGCGTCCCGAACGCCTCCGGCGGCAGCTCGAGTTGAAGACGCAGCTTCTCGACCTCACCGACTCGGATCTTCTTGAGGAAGGCTCCGACGCGCGCGATGGCACCGGTGTAATCCGCGTCGGTGATCTCGCGGTGTGCGAGGCGCGCGATCAGATAATCGTCGATCTTCGTCATCTTCGTTTCGACCTTCCTTTTCCTTCGCGCCCCTCTGTCGGCCTCGACCGACGCGCTGTCTGCCAGGAGGAGCAAAACGGCCGCCCGACGGGCGGCCTTCTCTCACTACGTCCCTAGATCGCCGCCGTTCCCACGATCGAACCGTAGAACGGCAGACCGTGCTCCGCCGGACCCACGTAGGTCACGACCATGACCACGTCCATCGCCGTCTGGGCCGTCTCGAACG
>Ga0335085_10000440_pt1 | contig 119344 bp, 104 predicted proteins | sample Lox_Sample_45_FD_206712 | JGI IMG/M metagenome (GOLD analysis project Ga0335085, IMG submission 206712) | Soil microbial communities from Loxahatchee National Wildlife Refuge, Florida, United States - Lox_Sample_4.5 | ecosystem: Environmental > Terrestrial > Soil > Wetlands | place: USA...
GTATTCGGCTCATTACCATCAAAAACACGCTGTCATGTTGAGCGCAGCGAAACATCTGCGGTTGCTTCTAGCGACGCTCACAGCCCGCAAAAATCCAAGGTTCCCGCTTGCCGGTGATTCTTACCGCCCCGTCAGTTTTGAAGGGGCACGACTTCAGTCGTGCCGAAAAAGCCCAATAAAATCGCGGGCTTTAGCCCCTGAGGGCCGCTTTTCCGCAAACTCCCCGATAGCCTGTTTTCCGCTCATTACCACCAAAAACACGCTGTCATGTTGAGCGCAGCGAAACATCTGCGGTTGCCTTTAGCGGCACTCGCGGCCCGCAAAAATCGTAACTTCCGGATAGCCGGTCAACCACCAAGAACCGCATTTTGAGTCATTGATTGGCTTTCGGAAAGGTCCGAGAGCTTACCAACTTTACACTCGCCGCTGGATCGATCCGTTTGAGTTCAAGCGGCTTGTATTTCCCGGCTTCTCTCCAGGCTTGGTCGCAGGGCACTTGCGCAATGACACTGTGAACGACACCAACAGGCACGACAGGCGAGCCGCTTTTATATGTGGCACTCAGGCGGACGCAAGAGGAACCGCCATCCACGAGATCAAGGTGCACCGCAGGGTCACCGGGAGCGAGAGAGCGATAAGAAGCGGAGAATTGATGCTCGCCTGCAGCAAGCCGAAAGATCGCAAATCGTCCTCCTCTTGCATGCGCCATCCGCTGACTGCCGTCGTACAGAAAACCGGTAAAGGCAACTCTGCCGACAGGAAGGACTCCATCGGCGACTTGCTGCCCAAACCCCGGCTGAGCGAAATAGAAAATCACGGTGCTGGTTTGGGCACCGCATGGCAGAGCGACTAAGAGGAGCGCAACGATAGAAAAGAACAAGGCTCGCAAATGCATCATCGGTACTCTCATTGGCCCAACATTAAGAAGAGCCAGCAAGATTCGAAACTCGCACCTGGTTGCCATTGTCTTGGCTGCCATTCTAACGCGCGTATTTCACGGTTGTTGGACGAACAAAGCAGGCGTAACGCCAGGTTGGTCGGCGACTCGGACCTAGTCCTTTTCTTCGCCTGATCCAGATCGCCTGGAGAGTGGCAGGCCTGCCGCTGCCCTCAGTCCTGCACCCAAAGCGATGAGCACCACTGCACCAGTCAGACCTTCGAATTCAGCAATGAACCTGTCGACTCCTGCGAACTCGTGGAGGGCGCGACCGCCAACCCAAAACGAGATTCCCCCGATCCCAATCAGCACCCAAGATAATCCGTTGACTATCGGCTTAATGACTCTGTTCTCGAACAAAACCATGGCTTTCCTGAATCATACCTGCGGTTCTGGTTGAGTGGTCGGCCACCCTTCCCTATGCCCTCTCTTCGCCTGCGTTTGAATCCGCCACAAACGGCGAACTGTCAAAACTCAAACTGTCTCACTGCAGGGGTGCACCTCACCCCGCTGTCAAGCCCCCTATTCGCTTCACTCCAACGGTTGGCGCGCTAACCCACTGATTCCTGTTCCCTTGTTCCCTCGTTCCCTGGTTCCCCGTTTTGCGTAGAATTTCCCCTCTCCGGCGCACAATCATTCCATGACACTGCCCCAGCCAATCCGGCCGCTCACGCCGTCACGCTGGGCCTCATTTGGCGAATCCGTAAATCGAGGTTTTGTACCAGGGCGTGAATTTACAGCGCAGCCCGCAACGCGGGCGAAAGACGGTAGCCCCAGTCGTGAGACTGGGGAAAGCGCGAAGTTCGTATCGGCAGCCCGCGTCAGCGGGCGAAAGATCGGGCCGCAGCAATGCACCACATCGCGGTCGATCGGACCTCAATATGGTATTCATTCCACCAATTGCACCGGAAATGGGGCAAATCACGCCCTGAACCGCAAAACATCTAGCCTTTAGAATCAATCGGTTGCAGACATATCAAGACCCTAACCCCTTTGCCATGAAATATTTGACCAAATCATATGGGGGGAGGGGTGGGGATGACTGACTGGTTAATACTGTGGAAATCCTGCAGCGCGGCAGCCACGAACCGGAGATGGAAGCAAAAAAGCCAGGAGTAGAAAGCTAAAGCAATTCCTGAGTCACTGTATCCGGAAGCCGCCCCATTCAAGTCGACAACCCCCGGGGAGCGGCGACCTTGCACGAAATCCAATCGGTCACACCAACTCAGGAATTGCCGTAGAAGCTAAGCCCCGTCGTTGCTTCCTTGTTCCCTTGCTCCCTTGTCCCCTCGTTCCCTGCCTTTCTGTAGTAGCTGGTCCCGCCCGCCAGCATCGGCGTCCACAGCGAGAGATCGGCGGGCTGCTCGCTGGCGCCCAGAAACAGGATGCCGTCAGGCTCGAGCAGCTGGTGGACATATGCCAGCAACGTGCGGCGCGTCTGGTGTCCAAAATAGAGCATCACGTTGCGCAGAAAGATCACGTCGAAGCGATCGCTGGCGCGCCGGAAAGGCAGTGCCGGGCCGCACAAGTTGCCTTGGCGAAAATGGCAGAGCTTGCGCACCTCCGGCCTGACGAACCATTCCTCGCCCAGGTGATCGAAGTAGCGCACCACGTAGCGCGCCGGCAGCCCGCGATTGATCTCGATGCGGTGATACACGCCCGCCTGGGCGCGCGCCACAACCTCGCCGTTCAAATCGGTCCCTTCAATTTTCAGGTTCCAGCCGGCGAGCAGCGGAAAGTGCTCGAGCAGTAGCATGGCCAGGCTGTAGGCCTCCTGTCCCGTAGCGCAGGCCGCGCTCCAGAAGCGCAGGCTCCGCGTCATGCGGCGCGCTTCGATCAGTTGCGGAAGCAGCTCCACGCGCAACAGCTCGAACGGTCGCTGATCGCGGAAGAAGCTGGTCTCGTTGATCGTCATCGCCTCGGCGACGGCTTGCTCCAGAGCCGGGTTCCTGGTGGTCCGCAGGCATCGCACCAGCTCGTCGACGCGGCCCATCCCCTGATGGCGCAGCACCTTGGAAAGGCGCGATTCAAACAGGTAGTCGCGCGAAGGGTCGAGCACGTTCTGCGAGACGCCAAGGATGAGGTCGCGCAGATACCCGTAATCAGCGGCGGCCGCGGTCTCCATCATGAAGCCGCCCATCCCGGCTCGCTGCGCGCACCGGCGGCCGCAGACGAACGGCCCGCGAGACGGACGATCTCCGGCGCAATGGCGTCCAGCGGCAGAACCTTGTGCGCCAGCTTCGCTTGCGCCACAGCGCCCGGCATGCCCCACACCGTGCTCGTCGCCTGGTCCTGCGCCAGCACCGTGCCGCCCTGTTCGCGGATCGCACGGCAACCGGCCAGCCCGTCGCTGCCCATGCCGGTCAGCACCACTCCCAATACCCCGGCGCCATAGTTCTTCGCCACGCTGCGAAACAGCCTGTCCACTGCCGGCCGGCAATGATTTTCCGGCGCCTCCTGGTTCAAATGAATGGTCGGCGTGCTGCCGTCGCGCGCTGCCGCCAGCGTCTCCATGTGCCAGTTGCCGCGCGCAATGTAAATGGTGCGCGGACGCACCGGCTCGCCCTCTGCGGCTTCGCACACCCGCAATGCACAGCGCCGGCTCAACCGTTCGGCAAACACCCTGGTAAAGACTTCCGGCATGTGCTGCACCACCAGCACCGGCAGGGCAAAGTCGCCCGGCAGCTCCGGCAGCACCACATCCAGCGCCGCGGGGCCCCCCGTGGAAACGCCGATGGCAACCACGCTGGGCGCGGAGAGCGGAATTGGAGCCGCGAACCCCGGCTGGCCCATGCGCGAAGCCGCAGGAATCACCTGCCCCTGCAGCTTCTCTGTGAGCGCCTGGATTTTTGGAATCAGCTCCTGCGCCAGCGCGCGAGTAGCCTGTTCGCGGTCGGCCTGCCCGGCGGGCTTCGCAACATAATCGCTGGCCCCCGCGGCAAGCGCCTCGATGGTCACTTTGGCGCCGCGTTGCGTGAGTGAGCTGCACATGATTACCGGCATGCGGTGTCCGCGCTCGCGCAGGCGCCGCAGCATGACGAGTCCATCCATCACCGGCATCTCCACGTCGAGCAAAATCAGATCGGGGTGATCCGACTGCAGGGCGTTGAGCGCGGATGCTCCGTCGCTTGCGGTTCCGGCGACTTCAAGCCCAGCCTCGGCTGCAATCACTGAGCGCAGCAGACTCCGCATCACCGCCGAGTCGTCCACGATCATGACCCTGCTTCTTTGAGCCGGCGCCATGGTTCAAGCCTCCGTGAGGCCAAGCATCTCGAGCTTCTCGCTCAAGGCCGCGCTGTCAAATGGTTTCATCAGGTACTCATCGGCTCCCGCGTCGAGAGCGCGGACGATGTAGTCGTTCTCGGCTTCAGTGGTAACGATCATCACTTTCAGCTCGTTGTATCCGTCGGCCCGCAGCTTGCGCACCATCTCCAGACCATTCATCACCGGCATGTTCCAATCCACGAGCACCACATCGAACGGCGGCCTGGTGCACAGCAGGTCCAGCGCGGATCGCCCGTCCGCAGCCTGTTCGCACTCGATACCTTTCTCTGCGAGCAGACCGCGCAGATGTTCTCTCACGAACCGGGAGTCGTCCACGATAAGTGCCCGCATCGTCTCCTCCTTGGGGCGGCGCGTTATGGTGCAAGTGTTAAGCCGCAAGGCTAGCGCTCAGCCGAACGGGATCGAGCCGCTCAGGATTGAGCATGACGAGAAGGCCATCTTTCAGCTTGTAGGCGCCGGCCACCAAGTCGCGGCGGTGCTCACTCACGGTGGAAGGACTCGTCTCGAACTCTCCGGTAGAAACCGTCAGCACTTCGCCGACGGAGTCCACCAACAGTCCGAAACATCCGCTCTGGCTCTCCAGCACCAGGATGTCCTGCGCTCCCTCTTTAGGCGGCAATTCCAGCAAGTGGCGCAGAGTCACCGTGGTCAGCACATCCCCCCGATAGTGAACCAGGCCGCCGACATGGGCCGGCGCCAAGGGGACTGGCTGCGGCCGCGCAGAACCCACAATCTCAAGGATGTGTGCGATCGGCACTGCGAACAGCGTCTTGCCTACGCGCACCGAACACACTTCGACCAAGGCCTCGGTCTTCTGCTTGCGGCGCGATCCGGATTTCACGTGATTCATCCCGCTACCTCCACAACCGGGTGCCGTTGAGCAGACTGCAGTTCCGCCGCCGGCAGCGGCTGCACGCCGGCCAGATCCACCACGCTTGTCACGCTGTCTTTCAGGAGCGTCACTCCAGAGGTGCGCGCGGTTGTTCCTGCCTCAAAAAGGCTGCTACCGGCGGCAACGTCCAAAACCTGCGACACAGCGATACCGGTGTGACGATAGCCCTCACGGCACACGACGACAATGACCTTTGCATCGGGCTTGCCCTGCGCGTCCGACAGTACGCCACCCACGTCTTCGACCGGGAGTAACTCGCCATCGAAATTGAGGACTGGCCGGTGACCGATATACTCCACGCGAGAGTACGGCAGATGCTCAATGCGCAGAACGTCGGACAGCGGGACTGCGGCACGCCGCCCGGCCGCTTCAACCAGCAGATACTCCTGCTTTGCAGCATCGGCTTGGCCGGCGTCGCCGGTTTCGTCCGAGGATTCCTTCTCTTCTTCTTCCATCGCGACGCCGGCCCGAGCGGCAATCGAACCGGGATCGAGGATCAGGGCAAGATCGGCATTGCCAAGCACTGTCGCGCCGGAGTACAAGCCAATATCCTTGAGCACTGCGGAAAGCGGCTTGACGACAATCTCCTCCGGGTCGGCGAGCGAGTCGACTACCAGTCCAAATCGTCGGCCATCCGCGTCAAGTACGGCGATAAAGTTGTCGTGGTCCCGCGCAAGCCTGCAATCGTGATCGGGCATCAGCAGTCGTTCCAAGAAGACCAGTGGCAGCAGACGCCCGCGCAGCCGGTACAGCGGGGCGTCCTCAATCCACTCAATCGCAGTAGCGGCTTTCTCGGGCGGAACATGCACAAGCTCAGACAGCGCGCCCTGGGGCAGCGCGAAGCTTTGGTTCAAGCTCCGCACAATCAGGGCGGGAACGATGGCGAGAGTCAGCGGAATCCGCAGCCGCAGCGTGGTTCCCTTGCCGGCGTGCGAGTCAATCTCCACTTTGCCGCCGATCTTTTCCACGTTGGTGCGGACCACGTCCATGCCCACGCCGCGCCCGCTCACGCTGGTCACCTGCGAAGCCGTGGAGAAACCGGGCAGGAAGATCAACTGCAGCAATTCGCGCTCGCTCAGCTGGGCGACCCGCTCCGCTGTGATCAGCTTGCGTTCGATCGCCTTGCTGCGGACTTTTTCGACGGAGATTCCCGCGCCATCGTCGGAGATCTCAATGACCACATGGCTGCCTTGCTGCGCGGCACGCAGAATCAGAATGCCTTCAGGATCCTTGCCGGCGCGCTGTCGGGCATCGGGCGGCTCGACGCCATGATCCAGCGCGTTGCGAACGGCATGCGTGATGGGATCCTTGATTGCTTCCAACAGGCTCTTGTCGAGCTCCGTTTCCTGCCCTTCCATCTGCAGACGAACGCGGCGCCCCAGCGACTGGCACAGATCGCGGACCAGGCGCGGCACCTTGGAGAAGACATTCGACACCGGCTGCATACGGGCCTTCATCACGGACTCGCGCAGGTCGGCTGTTACCATATCAAGCCGGCGCGAAAGCAGGGTCATGCTGGGATCGGCCGCCGTGGCCTGCAGAACCTGATTACGCGTGAGCACCAGTTCGCCCACGAGGTTCATCATGCGATTCAATAGAGCTACATCGACACGCAGCGTGCTCTCCGCGGCGCTTCCTGCGGCCTGAACCCGTGGTTGGAGAGGATCGGGGTCGGCAGGTTCGGGCGCGGGAGGCTTTTCGGCCGACAGTTCTGGCTGCGCCTGCGTCTGCTCCATCGCCTGGACGGCAGAAGCGATGGACGGGGCAGTATGGGATGGCTTAAGCTTCGACTGCGCGCGTGCGCGGGCAGCCTTCGATTTCGGCCCCGATAACTGTACCGCATGTGCGGGAACCTGCAGCACTTCGAGATGCTCGATCAGCCCCGCGTCGTCGCCAGGCCCTTCGCTCCCGTCAGCCTCGATCGCCCTCAGGATCATGCGCAACGCGTCCAATAACTTCAATAGCGCTGTGACAATCGCTGTGTCTGCCGCCAATTTGCCGTCGCGCAACAAGCCCAGCAGGTTTTCGCCAGCGTGCGCCAGCTTCTCCAGCCGCTTGAATCCCAAGAACCCCGTGGTTCCTTTAATGGTGTGCACAGCCCGAAAGATCTCGGCCAGAAGTGCAGTGTCTCCAGGTCTCTGTTCCAGCTCAGTCAGGCACCGCTCCATGCGGTCGAGTCCCTCCTGGCTCTCAATCAGGAATTCCCTTGTCAGATCTTCCATCGCCCACACTCATCCAGCCGGCGCGGATTGCACACCCGCGCAGCAGAAGCACGTCTGTCTTATCGGAGGAAGCGGCGTTCAACTTGAGAAAGGCAGGGATCGAAAGACCAAGGGAACAAGGGAACAAGAAAACGATAAAAGGGGGAGAGGCGCTAATTGGCCGAAGGCATTGCGACGTGGTCGACGACGAGAACCGTCACTGCGCCTTTGGCCGATTTGAGTTGCAGCCCGAGTTGCTCCTGAAGCGCGGTAAAGATGGGCGGGCCGGATTCAGGCGCGCCCGACCCGGATACAGGGTTGCCACCTTCCGGGGCGGCATCATCGGGCGTCGACTGGAGCTTGAGATCGTAGCGGCCCGAGATGCCTGTCTTGTCGATCACTTCGCGACCAACGATCTTTGAGAGTTCCTCGGCGAGAACGGCCACACTGTGTGCCATTTGCACTTCGATGCGCCCGTTGTTGCCGCTGACGAACGAACCGCTCTCCTTGAGGGATCCGAGGGTGGCTCCATTTCTGGCAATGACGAGATTGTAGACTGGCAGCTCGCGTGTCTCAGAGTGCGCAACAAGCTGGAAGCGAGCGACGAGCAGGGCCTGTACCATTAGCTCCTTTTGATGGCGTGCAGCTTCGATGGGAAGGGCCTTGAGCTGCCGGTCGACGGAGGGATCGGAACTGGCCTCAATGTTGAACATCGTGGAATTGGCCCAGGATGGAGCACCGAGAATCCGTGAATCCGGCATCTCGTAGGCCCAGTGGATGAGGGTAAGAACGGTTATGTTCTCCGCTTTGAAGTGTCCGTCAAAAGGCGAACTCCAGATGGAGTTGTGCTCATGCGGCATGGATTCGTGCAGATGAATCGCGGCGACATCGAATTCGGGTGCGGCCGTCGCCGCGGCTTGCGCCGGAGGCGCTGCCTGAGCCGGCGTCGGCGTAGCCTGCCCGGCATGGACCACCGGGCACAAGACCACAATCAGCCCCGAAAACAGGATTGGGATAGGGCGCATCGCCGACCTCGAAGCGAGTGTACACGAGGGGTGCAAATCGATTAGCCTCTTATCTTCACCCCAAACATGGGTGCAGGAACACACTATCCATGACGAACCCGGCACACGATGCGCTCGAAGGCCTGCACGAACTTGCGCAAAAGGCTGCTGTACAGTCGTATTCTCCCTACTCGCATTTCCGCGTTGGTGCAGCACTCCGCCTTACCAACGGAGAAATTATCACCGGAACCAACGTAGAGAATGCCAGCTTCGGCTTATCGATTTGCGCGGAGCGAGCGGCGCTGGTGCGCGCAGTTTCACAGTTTGGGCCAGAGATCCGCATCGCAGCAGTAGCCGTTGCGAATTTGAATGGGATGCCAAGCCCGCCTTGTGGCGCATGCCGGCAAATGCTCGCTGAATTCGCTGTGCCCGATGCTCCAGTTTCTTTTCCCTCGATAGGCGGAATCAGGACCATGCTCTTCCACGAAGTGCTGCCTGCGGGATTCGAATTCAAATTGAAGTAAGGCACTGATCTCATGACAAAGACCGCGAAGACTCAACATGCGTCCTCCGACGATCCTCTCCACATGATTGACATCATCCGCAAGAAACGTGACGGGGCCGCACTGGATTCGCGCGAGATTGGTTTTGTCGTGTCAGGCGCGGCGGATGGATCGATTCCCGCAGATCAACTTGCGGCGTGGCTCATGGCTGCTTGGCTGAAGGGTCTCTCGCTTGACGAAACGAGCGTACTGACGTTGGCTATGCGTGACTCGGGCGAAAAGTTTTCGCCGTCGCGACTGGGTAAGCGCGCAGTCGATAAGCACTCCTCCGGAGGAGTGGGCGACAAGACCAGCTTTCTGGTAGCCCCTCTCGCGGCGGCCTGTGGTGTGGCTGTGCCGATGATCAGCGGGCGGTCGCTTGGACATACCGGCGGAACGCTCGACAAACTGGAAGCAATCCCCGGCTACCGCACAGCGCTATCGCTGGAAGAGTTCGAGGAGGTGATTGCCAAATGCGGAGCGTCCATTATCGGGCAAACGGACCAACTCGCGCCGGCTGACCGGAAATTGTACGCACTGCGCGATCGCACAGGAACGGTTGAGAATCCGGGGCTCATTTGCGCCTCAATTTTGAGCAAGAAGCTAGCGGCGGGCCTGAACGGGTTGGTGCTGGACGTGAAAACCGGCTCTGGCGCGTTTCTGCGCAAGATGGAAGACACAGAGTTCCTCGCGGCGCTGATGGTCGCTACCGCCGAGGCGGCGGGAACGAGCACCGTGGCACTTTTGACCGATATGGGACAGCCGCTGGGGCGCGCAGCAGGCAACTGGATCGAACTGGTTGAGTCAGTGGAACTTCTCCGAGGCCGACGCCCGCAGTGGAGTGAAGATCTGCGAGAGCTGTCGCTCATTCTAGCTGGTTGGATGATCCACCTGGGGGGCAGAGCGGGCTCTCCGGAGATCGGCTACACATTGGCCGAAGCCGCACTGGAAGACGGTTCGGCGCTTGCTGTCTTCATGAAGATGGTAGACGCGCAAGGTGGCGAGGTCTCTGTCTTCGACGATCCTGACGCGTTCCACAAGCCCGGCGCGACCCAAATTGTCGAGGCCTGGGAAAGCGGCTACGTCGCGGAAATGGATACCACTGCTCTCGGTTGGGCCGTGCAGCGCACCGGCGCCGGCCGCGAGAAGGCGGGAGAACCGGTTGATCCCCAGGCGGGAATCCTTTTTCATGCGCGCCGCGGAGCAGAGGTGAAGCGCGGGCAGCCACTGGCCACGATTTACGCAACACGGCCCGAAATGCTTTCAGAGCCGATTGCGATTCTGAAGAAGGCTATCCGGTTCTCCAAAACTCCGCCGAAACCTGTGCCGCTGGTGAATCGCGTTTTTACCCGGGAGCCCGCCGAAGAATACCTGAGATCTGGGGACCGCTCGTAGCGGCAGTCCACAGTGGGTGCAGCGGAGCCAGGTGCATGATCCATTGCGTTTGATTTACGATGCTGTAACACTCGCAAAAAGCGAAGAGCTTGACTCTGTTAGCTCGAAACTGTTTTCAGGAGGCTCTGAATTGGCACGATTCACCGGGGTATTGGGGATCCTGGCGGTACTCGGCGCTGGCTATCTTTTCTCCACCAACCGCAGACGCATCCGTTGGCGCACTATTCTTTGGGGCCTCGGTCTGCAGATCACCTTCGCCTTCCTGGTGCTGCGCTTCAGCTTCGGTCAGGAGGCGATGAACTGGGCGGGCGGCGTGGTTACAAACATGCTCTCCGCCACGTTTGCCGGCACACAGGTGCTCTTCGGACAACTCGGCCTGCCCAACTCCGGCGCGCTGGGCGAGATGTTCAATAGACTTCCGAACCATACCGCGAACCAAGGCGCCATCTTCGCGTTCCAGGTGTTGCCCACCATCATTTTCATTTCCGCGTTCTTCGCCGTGCTTTATCACATTGGATTGATGCAGATCATCATCCGCGGCATGGCGTGGGTGATGTTGAAGACGATGCGCATCTCCGGCGCCGAGAGCATGAACGTTGCGGCCAGCATCTTCATGGGACAGACTGAAGCTCCGCTCACCATCCGGCCGTTCCTGTCGAAGGCGACGCGCAGCGAGTTGATGACCATCATGACGAGCGGTATGGCACACGTCTCCGGCGGCATTATGGCGATGTATATCTCGCAAGGCGTTGAAGCGCGGCACCTGCTCTCGGCCGTCATCATGACATCACCGGGAACCATTCTGATGGCCAAGATGCTCGTGCCCGAGACAGAGGTGCCGGCGACCGAGGGCAAGGTCATCATCCCCAAAGACGAGATGCACGCCGAAGAGAACTTCATCGGCGCCATCGCCCGCGGAACGATTGACGGCGGCAAGCTGGCCTTAAATGTGGCTATCATGCTCATCAGTTTTCTGGCGCTGGTGGCACTGCTCGACATGCTTCTGGGATGGGCGCACGGGCTCAATCACATGCATTGGTTCCCGAGTAGCCTGGGGCAGATTCTTGGATTCTTTGGCGCTCCGGTGGCATGGCTCATCGGCGTACCCTGGCGTGATTGCCCTGCGATAGGCAATCTTCTTGGCACGCGCATGGCGTTGAACGAAGTGATCGCCTATATCGGATTGGGCGCGGAAAAGGCCACATTGCTGCCGCGCTCGTTTACTATCGCGACGTTTGCGCTGTGCGGCTTCGCCAATCTGGGTTCTATTGGAATGCAGATCGGGGGAATCGGCGCGCTGGTGCCCGAGCGGCGCAATGATCTGGCACGGCTCGGCGTGCGCGCCATGCTGGCCGGAACGATGGCCAACCTGATTTCCGCGTCGATTGCGGGAATTTTCTTAGGCTGACGAAATCCAAGTCTTAGTTTCCGAATCGCTGCGCGCTACGTGCTTTCGCCTTCGCTGCTTCCTGTTCGCGATTACGGGCGGGCGCTGTGGTAGCAAGAGTCGACAGCAGGCGTGCCGAAGTGGCAGCTACTTCATCAATCGCTGTCTTGAACGCCTCTTCGTTCGCCTTTGAGGGTTGATTGAACCCGCTGATCTTGCGCACGTACTGCAACGCCGCGGCGCGAATCTCATCGTCGTTCGCCGGCGGTTCGAAGTTGAAAAGCATTTTGATATTGCGGCACACAGGGGCCTCCAGGAGACGGCTGAATTCATGGTGGGAGACGAGGTTGCGCAGACTCGCGGGAGTACACGCCTATCCTGGATAGGCTCCAGTAATATATCCCTCCAGCGCCTGAATCGCATGCTCCTGCCCTGAGATTACCCATTTCACCATGTCGCCGATGGAGATGATCCCCACCACGCGCTCGCCTTCAAGCACAGGGAGGTGGCGGAAGTGTCCGGATGTCATCAAGTTCATACAGTCGTCCACGGTGTGCTGCGGGGTGACAGAAATGACCGGGCTGGTCATGATCTCGCGGACCTTAGTGTCTTTGGAGTGGTGCCCTTGCAGGATGCCTTTGCGCGCATAGTCGCGCTCCGAAAGGATGCCGACCAAGCGACCTTCCGACATGACCATTAAGGCGCCGACATCGAATTCGGCCATTAGGGAGAGGGCCTCATGGACCGATTGGTCTGGGGAGATCGGCAAAATCTGGTTGAACTCCTTATGCCTTAGCACGAGGTCGATCGTGTCGGTTATTTGCATCCGGCCCTCCTACGTCCGTCCTTGCCCGGTAGATACTCCAGAATTCGCGCCAGCGGCCACCCGCGGCTTGGGACAGCAGTATATCCCGACTCGCACACAACTGTCGTACCGGTCTTTGCATACGTTGGGATGTGATGCAATTCACAAACGGTTGTTTGGCCGTGGACCTCGGCCCGAACATCGGGAGGATCACGACCTGGCGCGGGTCCGGCGCAAGCGGTATGCGATGGTAAGAAAGGTGACCGTGCCACAGGTCAGAAAGCTGGCGCCAAGACCAACAATCAGGGAGTTGTCGTGTTCGTAGAAGCCGTGGACGACGCCCAGAACCTGCAGGATGCAAAAGCCGCCGAATGTGACAAGCGAAATTCCCTCGTCGCTCTTTTTGCGCCAGACGGCAACGGCCTGCGGGACAAAGAGCAGCGCGTTGCCGATCAGGCCGAGTCCGAAGATTACGGCGACGAATTGTCTCATGGTTGCTTTCCGTTTGAAAGGGATGATTGAAATCAATTCTGAGTACGCCGGGGACGGCCCAGGAAGCGCGCGCCGAGCGCTCCACCGGCCACAGCGAAAACGAGCATCACGATCACCAGAAAACCCGTGCCACAAAGCGCTGAAGTAGCGCGTCCCTCCGGCGATAGCAGAAACGCCTTGATGGTCGCGATGGCCTGGGGATCGACGCCGGGAGACGATTGCTGCTTGATGGCCTCATTGATCTGGTTCAGCCATTGACTGTCGAAGGCCTGTCCCTGGTGAAACCAGAACCGCATCGCATATAGACTGATTCCGCCCGTGATGGCCGCCATCCAGCTTCCCAGGATCCCGGTGACCAACCCGATGCGGGCCCCGGCTCCGATCGTGATCCAAGCAGGGTGCTGCGCACGCATATAAAGAGCCACCACCCAGGCTGCAGCAACCGGCATCAGAAGTAAACCCAAAACGTTGAATCGTGCAAGCAAAAGAGAGAGCGCTCCGGCGGGAATCGCCAATGCAAGCGCCAGGCGCATCGCAGGTCTCCAATCGATCGAGCTTGCATCGCGCACCGTCTCGCCCCGTCGCTCGGGCTGGCCCGCCGCGGCAGAACTGTCCGCCGCGTAGACAAGTTGCGGCAGACCGCAAACCGGGCAATAGCAATCACCCTCCTGCAAAGTCTGGTGGCAACGGCTGCACGTGATCTCCATATACGTAAAGCCTATAGCATTGGCCTTCGCTGGGGGACGAGCGCGCGTAAGGATCCCGTAGGCGGCGCCGGCTCGGCGCAACCTGCTACCGTCTGCGATGCCGACGGTGCCGACGCCCCCGTCGTGCTCGCGCGAAGCGCCATATCATGAGGAATCGCACGATATCCAGGTAGAACCTCTCGCTGCAGTCGCGGCAGCGAATAGGGAATTGAAGAATGAAGAATCGCGGCAGATCTTTTGAGCGAAGGTGCGAGGGGCGAAGGTCAATAGACCCACAGCGAAAGCAATATACAGGCATCGCGCTCACCTGCCATGGCCATCTGGGGGGCCCAGACGATCTCACCCATCTTATAACGCGGAAATCCTTGTGACGAGCCAGAAAGGCTGCGAGTCCCGCCGCATCGACGGGCCGCAGATGCCTTCATACTGGACCGTCACTGCACATTGAGTGTCAGCATCGTACTGTGGGAAACCGAGCCTCCGTTGGCAGTAATGGTGAGAGTTTCTGTGGTCGGCTGCGGATTCATCTGGGCAGTGTACGAACTGCAACCTGTCACTCCGGAGAGGGTGACCATGGCCAGGCCAAGCGCCATGGCCGCGAATGCGAAACGTCCGCGTCGGCGTTTGTTGAAACCCAGCCCCGCAATCAAGATGCCGGGAAACACGAGCGCAGCCATCGGATTGGTGGATACCGATGGCGAGGCAGTTGCAGTCACGGAGACTGTCGTTGATCCCGATGCGGCATCAACAGTCGGCGGCCCCAAAGTGCAAGTGACTGCGGCTGGAGCATTGCAGGTGAAGGAGAATATAGCTCGGAAGTTCGCGACAGGCGAAGCCTTGATTGAAAAATTGGCAGGCTGACCGGCTCCCACTGTCTGGCTCGATGGAGAAGGGGTCAGGGTAAAATCGGGTCCCGCGCTTGAAGGATTTGCCGCTACCGCCGCAAAAATACCGTTGGTCCCGCCAGCCAGAGCTGCAGTCAGATACAAAATATTTGCATCGCCGGCGTTGCCCTCGCCAGAGAGCAGGCTGTGCAATTGCGGATTCACGATCGGATTCCCATTGCCGTCTTTAAGAAATCCCCGAAACTGTCCCGTGTCTGGATCGAATGCGTTGATGAGACCGTCCCCGAAGTTGCCAATGAGGATGTCATTGCTGAAAGCGCCGAAGTTCGCGCTGGCCTGCGCGATTCCTGACGGCACGTTCAGCGGCCCGTTAGAAACAAATCTCTTTACGAGGCTTCCATCAAGGTTATAGATGTCGACAATGCCATTGCCTGCGCCGACAACGGGGTCGTGTTGTGCCGCGTCCTGGGGCGCATAGGCGACAAATACGCGGTCACCGACGACCTGTAAGTTCCAGGGAGCATAGCCCGTCGGGAGATTGGGATCTATAAATCCCCCTGGAATACCAAGAGGGTCGAAGAAAGAGGTGAAAGTCTCCACAAAGCCACGGTGAAAATCGGCGGCCGCCAAATAAGGCGCGCAACAATTGGGGGAGAGGACGGCAAGACCGGTGTACTCGGCTCCTTGCGATCCGTGATCCACCACCATGATGGTTGTTGCAAGAATGTCGCCTCGCGCGTCGGCGTACTCGCCGGAGATGGTTCCCTGCCGTGTAGCGAAGAGAAACGGACTGGAGAGGCTGCCGGGAGGAATGAACAAGCCAGTGGTGTTCGCGGCAACTCCTGTGGGATTGGCCGGGACGGTGACGCTCGCCGGCACAGCAATCACCGCGCGGGGATCCTGCTGCGCACCGCTCGCATCGTAGCTTCTGAACTGCCCTTTCCCATTGGCCGCGATGCGGAACGGTTGGTTCGCGGATGCGGCCATACCCCAGGGGTGCAACAGATCGTTGTCTACGCTGAGCGCGAGGCCAGGCACGTTGGAAACAAGATTAGTCTGCAGGTAGTTGTTGTTTTGCGCGTGTGCGGCCGCATTGGTGACAACGCCGGCAAAAAGGACAAATACTGCGGGGATCGTTCTGGAATTCACGATTGTTCCTCATTTGAAGTAATTGGAGGCCCGTGAAGTGAGCCGGAGGCCGTGCAAAACGGCGCACAAAGGCGCTCGTCGTTGCACTGCATCAATGCTTCACTCAAGATGGAAGTTCCGTTTGTCCGTTGGCGCCAGGGAAGCCGACTTACTTTCAGGCCACGAACGCAAGAGCCCCGGATGGGGTCACGCCTGCTTCAATTGGAGTCCATCACTGCCCAAAGGATAGCGCCTCCAGCTGCGAGGCTTGTCACTGTTCTGTCATTGGAATGTTAACGCGAGTCCAACTTTCTATCGCCTTCAAGCCGGCGATTGGCGCCGTTCTCGCTTCGACATAGGACTGCGAATCAGTTGTCTTTCCGGATCTCATTGAAGAGAGGAAGGGCCTGTAGCAGAAGTGACAAACTCGCCACAAATCAATTTGTCGGCACAATTTGGTCGTCAATCTACCTGGGATCGATAAGAATCAATCTCTGCGACAGGTAGTCTATTTCCATGCGTTGCGCGGTAACGCAACTTCTAGGCTTTGCCGGTTGGCTGGCGCAATTTGGCATCCACAATCGCTTCGGCCGCGGCGACAACTTCATCTAGCGTCATGTGGGTGGAATCGAGCAGAACTGCGTCGGATGCAGGTTTCAGCGGAGAATCGGCGCGGTTGCGATCGCGCTCGTCGCGCGCGCGCAGGTCGCGAATTACGTCTTCAGGCGGTGTGGCCGGTTCGCGGCCCTGCTGGCCGAGCTGGTCGTAGCGGCGCTGGCCGCGCACTTCAGGAGCAGCGTCCAGGAAAATCTTCACCTCGGCATGCGGGAAAACCACGGTTCCGATATCGCGGCCTTCCATCACAACGCCGCCTTGCGCCGCAATCTCCTGCTGCGCCCGGACCATCCACGCGCGCACTACAGGAAAGATGCTCACCCGCGATGCAGCCTCAGTGACCATGGGATTCCGGATCAATCCGCTCACGTCCTCATCATCGAGCAACACGCGGTTCTCTTCTTCCCCCGGCTCAAGCCGTATCGAAGTATTGTGAGTCAGAGTTTCGAGAGCCTTGGCGCTATCCAGAGGGACCTTCGAACGCAGCGCCTTCAGGGCAAAGGCGCGATACATGGCACCGGTCTCAAGGTTCATGAGACCGAAATGACGAGCCAGGTGGCGAGCTATCGTACTTTTTCCAGCGCCGGCGGGACCGTCGATGGCGACAATGATTCTTCGCCCCGTATCGGAAGCAACGATGCGGTTGTCTCCCGCGTTCATCCGCGTTTCTTCGTTCTCTGCCTTGGCGGAGCGGTAAAGCCATACCGTCCACGAGTGCCGGCTTTGGCTGTAGCAGCCAATGCGGGTTTGCGGCTGCGCGCTTCTTTCCGCGATGCTCCGGCGCGCATCCCTATCGGCTTCGCTTTCGCTTTCGCGGCTAGGGCATGCCCTTTGCGGAGGGTCCTGGACGCGGCCGGCTTAGTCTGTCGCTGCTTCGAAGCTCCGCTTGCATGGCCGCTGCCGTTGGCATGAAATCGTCCGGTTCCGCTGGAACTTTTCGCGGAGTGAGCCCCGTTTTGTTTGGGTCGGGCCGATTTGGCGCCGCTATGGTTCCAGCGAGTTGCTGAAGTGCGTCTCGAGGAGCCATTCGCGTGACCTGCGTGGCGCGTGCCACGGCTGCCCGAAGCACCCTTGGAAGCATTGTGGCTGTGAGCGTGAACAGGCCGGCTCCTGAACTGGGAACGATCGGCGGGCCGAATTCTCTGTGCAGGCTTCGTTGGCTCTGGCTGGTGCCGTTGCGGCGTGGCAGATTCAGAAGCGACTCTCGGCGCTATCGGCTCGCGAACGATCTCCTCATGTTCATATGAACGCAAAAAGTAAGTCGAAGCCGGCATGGACGAACTGGCATAGACGGTCGGCGCCGGAGTGAATTCGGGAAGCGTTCCAGCCACATAGAAGTGAGGAGCATGACCGAGCGAGATGCTATGGACCTGGCGCGTAGCGACCAATCCGCGAAGCACCTCGCGCACTTTGCTGCGCGCCGTCAGCGGAGCAAGGAACAGTTCGACTTCTTCCATGGTGGCGGCAATCACAGCTTGCAGATAAATGGAAGCCAGTACCGAAATCGCAGTGACTTGCGATGTTGAAGCACCTTCAGCGATGGCTTTTTGGTAGCGCAGGCGCAGCAACTGCCATTGCGCCGATTTGCCGGGAGCAGAGATAACCGGAATGATGCGCAACTGCTGCCACAGCTCAGTGATGGCGCGGAGAACCGCCGCCTCAGTCACCTCGCGGCCAAGCGCATGCTTTAACTGGGAAATCGTGGCGTCGCCCGCCTCAAGCAACTTATAGGCTTGAATAGCCAGAGGGGAAACCTGGCGCGATCCGGTCAATTGCGGGCTCCGCCGCCAGTCGCGGTCACCGCGCAGAGCGTACACGTAAGGTAAAACCCACGCAGCGACAACGAAATCAGGCTGTTCACCGGGCTGGCCGAGCAGATTAAGGCGCACCGCCACACCGTCGGCCTCAAGCCGAACCAGTAATTCTTCAGCGAATTGGATTGTCTTGGCTGGCGGTGCCGAATTTCGCTCGCCTGCTACCGCTTCAACAAACGAAGGCGCGATGAAATTGGAAAATTGGCGGCGTGGCAGGTAAAGGCATAGGCCTGTCTCCTCCAGCCATGTCCGGGCATCCTCGAGTGTCAGTTGCCCGCGTCCGTTCTGGCGCATCCTTTCGGCGCGCGATGCTTCCAGTTGTTCCGCTGTCAAAGAAAACCTCGCTTCCAGGTTGGAAAATAATCCTGCAACCCCGCTCCTAGGAGCGGGACGGCCACCTTCCAAAGTACTTCAAAGCTTTCAAATCCTGTGGAAGGCCCGCTGGATCTCCTTCCAGGAGTAAAGCAGAGCTATTGGACGTCCATGCGGGCAGCTCGTTGGGTGGCTGGTCTTCGCAAGTTCTAACAATAACCATTCTATACGTTTTGGATCAAGAGGTGTATTCACCTTGATGGCCGAGTGGCAGGCGATGGACGCCGCAATGCGTGTGCGCAGCTTCGTAAGTTCCTCAGCGCGAATGGGTTCGCCGGAGTCACCTGAGCTCTGATCAATGACCTCGTCGAGCGTTCTTTCCAGCTCGGCTCCTTCCAAACCGATCGGCGCTGCTTTGACCGCAAGTGTCTGAGGACCAAAGGGTTCTACATCAAATCCATTCTCCTCCAACTCCCGGGCGATTCTGGCGAAAACCACCATTTGTTCGGGCTTAAGCTCAACCAGCAAAGGCATGAGCAGCCGCTGGCGCTGGACTTTCTCAACCTGCCGGTCGTGCAGGATCTTCTCAAATAGCACCCGTTCGTGTGCAACATGCTGATCGATAATCCAAAGCCCGTCGTCTCCCGTGGCCAGGATGAACGATTCGCGCAACTGGCCTATTGGCCTGAGAGAGCCCAGACGATTTAAGGTTTTTGCCGCTTGTTCTGATTCGACCGAGGCGGCTTCGACAGCGAGATTCCTACTGTAAGACGCTGATCCAACGGCGCTTGGATCGCACCCGCCCCCAACCGGAGTCCCGGCGGCGAATGAAACCATTGAGACGGCGTCTTCGAGGGCCTGATGTGCCGCTGCGCTTTGGTCCAACGCTTCGCCATTGGCATTCGCGATCGCAAAGGGCAGCGCTCCCGGAATCGGAGCCAGCACCCGCGGGGTCAATTGGAACGGATCAGCCTCAGATGAATTCTGCGTAAACTGGCCGACCTCGGAGTATGTCTGAGTGAGACCTTGCGTTTGGCTCGAACCCGACGCGCTTTCGGGTGAGCCGCGCAGCGGCGACGTGACAGGAGGCATAAGGGATGGGCTGGCCGAAGGCTGCGCAGACAATGCGGCGAGAAATCCGGCGGCGGGCCGTGCTTCGATCAGCGCGGTGCGCAGGCTATCTCGAACAAAATCATGCACCCGGCTCTGTTGTCGAAATCGCACCTCTGTCTTGGAAGGATGAACGTTGACATCTACTTCTTCGGGCGGCATCTCCAGGAACAAAAGCACCACGGGAAAGCTGGTGGGAGGAATCACATTGCGATAGGCCTCTGTAATGGCATGCAGCAAAAGCCGATCACGGATCAGGCGCTTATTCACGAAAATGTAGATTGAGTTGCGGTTCAGCTTTTGCAGTTCTGGCTTGGAATAGAAGCCGCTGAGCCGCAAAGTGCCTGGAACGCGCACAGGCTCGTTGGGGTCCTTTTTCCAGGGCGGAGGCTCCGGCAGGCCGGCCCGCTCAAATGGAGTTTCGGCTGCAACCGGAAGCAACTGGCCAAGCGTTTCCTTGCCAAAGATCTGGTAGATGCGCTCTGCAAACCGCGTGACCGGCGGAGCAGAGACTATGGTATGGCTCGCCGATAGCAACTCAAAGTGCTTTTCAGGGTGCGCCAAAGCGTAGTGCGTCACCAGAGCGGTCACGTGAGCCAGCTCGGTCGATTCCGCTCTTAGAAATTTGCGGCGAGCTGGAGTGTTAAAGAATAGATCGGCAACCGTGATCGTCGCCCCGCGCGGAAACGGAGCTTCTTCAACGTGGTGGATCTTGCCGCCTGCTATCTCAACGCAGGTTCCCGCGGCATCTTCGCCCGTTGCTGTTACCAGTTTTACGCGGGCAACGGAAGCGATTGACGGTAGCGCCTCACCGCGAAACCCCAGCGTGGAAATGGATAGAAGATCGTCCGCGGTGCGCAGCTTCGACGTGGCGTGCCGCTCAAAAGCAAGGAGGGCATCGTCGCGATTCATGCCATGGCCGTTATCGGCGATGCGGATGAGCTTGCAGCCGCCACCTTCCACTTCGACCCGGATGCGATTCGCCCCGGCGTCAATCGAGTTTTCGAGCAGTTCCTTCACGACCGAAGCGGGCCGGTCAACCACTTCGCCGGCGGCAATCTGGTTGGCAACCTGGTCGGAGAGAATGCGAATCTGGCCCATAACGAATCAGGGTAACCCAATTCGTAGGGCCAAAACCGGTAGGAAAAGCGGTCAAATACCGCGGCTCTACTTTGCTGCAGTATTCTTCGGGTGCGCTGCAGCAGGTTTTGCCTTCGCATGCGCAGGCGGTGTCGCCGAGGCTTCCATGGAAGCGGGCGGCGGCGCAGCAGTCGCAGGTGAAAGCATGGTCGCCTTCTGGATCACTGCTGCCGGCGCGGTGGTTGTAAAGCCCGGAGTATTGGTCAGTTGCGCTGCATACCATTGGGGAGGCAAATACCATTTGTTGTCGCCCGATGCACTCAAATAGTCGTAGATGAGCGGCATGTTGGCAGGCACCGTTGAATGGTCGCGCTCTGAAAGAGCGACGTAAGCCTTCAATTCGCCGGCAATCTGGTCGTGATTCGCCGGATTCTCCTCCTCCATCAGGGCTACGGCGTACTCGAGATGAGCTGAGGGAATGGCGCCTCGGTCCTCATCCAGGCGCAGCGCATTCGACAGGTGAGTCAATGCATCCTGTCGCTCCTCCGGCGTCCGTGCCGTCAGGCGTTCGAGCTTGGCGAGATAGAAGTGAGCGTAGGGATCATCAGGCCGCTGCTCTACGGCGCTCTGAAGATTTCTCTTCGCGACGACGAACAGGTCATAATCCATCGCCAGGATCCCGTTATCGCGTTGTGTGGCAGAGATCATCGGCGAGAAATCGGATCCGCTCGACTTGAATCCCTTGCCCTTGGTGCGCATTTCGATCTCGGCATGCAACTCGCCGTCGAGCAACTGCTGCAGACGGGCGGACCGCTGCTTTATGCGAGGTGCACTCCCCATGAACCCCAGCCCAATGCGCGAGTCAACGGTAACCACCTGGGTCAGTGAGTTAAACAGCCGCTGTGCATCGCGCGGATCGTATCCTGCGTCAAGCATGTATTTGGTGGCCAGCTCATCGGCATCATCCTCTTCCTTTGAGTCCCAGGCGACCGGCTCGATCTGAGGATGAATGAAGTAGTGGCCCACCTCCATACCTGTAGCCAGACCGGCGCTTCCGCCCATCAGGGATCCGAGCCTCAGAGGGATCATCGCTCCCCCCAACCCTGCTCCCATTACGGTGGCGGCCACATCGGTAATCACTTTCTCTTTCTCGGCCTTCTCCTTGGCCAGCTCAATCTCCACGTGCTTGTTGCGAATCCGCAGATAGGCCTGCCTCAGCTCAACGTGGGCAATCTCGTGACCGAGAACGTAGCTCAACTCACCTTCGCTGCTGAGCATCGAGAGCAGGCCTGTGGAAATGTAAATGGTCCCGGTTGAAAGCGTCAGCGCCTTCGGGATGGGATCGTACAGCACTCGGAACGTGTACACGTTCTGCGAACCCTTGGGCACCAGGCGCTGCCCAAACTGGTTGATGTAGCTCTGAACTTCGGGATTGCTGTAGAGGCGCTGGCGGTCGAAAGAATCTCCGGAGACGTTGTCCTGAGATACGCCCATGCTTTCCGTCAGGTTGATGCCGTAAGCCAATTGCATGTCGTTTCTGCGCAGCGTATCCCAATCCTGCTGGATCGCGTCCTGGACCTCAGGCATCTGTTCGATCCGCGCGATTTTGTCTTTGTCGACAGTGCTTAGATCCACCGTGCCATCCTGGCCTTTCTTCTGCTTGCCAAGAACATTGCCAAGGGGGCTGGTTTGGGCTGTGATTTCTAGGGCTGAAACTCCGCAGAGGAGAACGAAACACAGGGCTGCTGTAAGGCGCTTAGACACAAAACCTCCGATCACTCAACGCTGCGTGAAGGAGACGCAGCGGATTGTCCATGGCTGGGGAGGGGAAGGCCTGCTTGCAGCGAGTATAGGCCGGAAATTCCTTGACAGTCAACGGACCGCGAAATTGCCCCTCATGGCGGCAGAGGCAGGAATCGCGATTGCGGAGTGCCGCTCGCAGCGTTGGAAAGAAGGGAGATAGCATGGTTTTCAGTCGAGTTTCACATTCAGAGACAGCTGCCCGGAGTGTGACCCAAGGCACACGCTCATTTCTTACAGCACGCGACAATAAATCCATCAGGCCCGTCGCCGCGAGTGCGGCGCCGGATGAGGAGAAGCAATCGATGAGTGATCTGGCAACCTTGGCTGAAGCTGTTGCGGTTGACCCGCTGGTAGGCCATCCCCCTGACTATCACGTGTTTCACAAGTTCATCCAGCGTTGTAAGGATCTGCCGGCCATTACAACGGCGGTGGTATGGCCGATGACTGATGTCGCGCTCAGCGGGGCCGTTGAAGCGGCCGCCGCCCACCTGATTGAACCCACGTTAATTGGCCCGGAGAAGGCCATGAAAGCACTCGCCTCAAAGATCGGCGTGAGTCTCAGCAGCTTTCAAATCCTCGACGCCGATACCGAGGCCAAGGCAGCACAAATCGCCGTCGACATCTGCCGCGCGGGGGGAGCCCAGGCCCTCATGAAAGGCAGCCTGCATACTGACGAACTGTTGAAACCGGCAATGCAGCGCGATACCGGGTTGCGCACTGCGCGCCGCATCTCCCACGTGTTCATTATGGATACGCCGGCTTATGCCCGCACCCTCCTGATCACCGACGCTGCCATTAATATCGTCCCCGAGCTCGAAGACAAGATTCACATTGTGCAAAACGCCATCGATCTCGCGCACGCGCTGGGCATTCCCGAGCCTAAAGTCGCGTTGCTCTCGGCCGTCGAGACAGTGAATCCGAAGATCAAATCCACTCTCGATGCCGCGGCACTCTGCAAGATGGCAGATCGCGGCCAGATTACCGGCGGAATCCTCGACGGACCGTTGGCTTTCGACACGGCGGTCAGCACTAAGGCTGCGCAGATCAAAAAACTGGTTTCTCCCGTAACGGGACAAGCCGACATTCTCGTGGTCCCCGATCTTGAGAGCGGTAACATGCTGGCCAAGCAGCTTGAGTACCTGGGTGGCGCGCAATTGGCAGGCATTGTGCTCGGCGCGCGCGTGCCCACTATCCTAACCAGCCGGGCCGATAGCGCGGAGACCCGGTTGACCAGCTGCGCCGTCGCTGTTCTGTTGCATTACGCAGCGCATCCAAACGTGAAGGTATAGATATTGCAGCTGCAAATATAGATAGATCATTAGAAAAGCGGGCGCCCTTCACCGGGCGCCCGCTTTGCATCGGTGAAATTCACGACAACTTCTCAACTCTCCTGGTAAGGCGCGGGGAACCGAAGACGAAATGCCGGCATCGAAAAACATACGTGGGGTTCACGCGACATTTCGCTCAGAAATGACAAGGACGCCCCCTATGACTGCGAACAAGGAGATTCGATGTCCACACATACAAGCCAGGCTTCAAAAGCAGCGAAAGTCAGCAATCCCGACGGATTCTCTCCGGAGCGGGTGAAGGATCTCTCGAGCGTGCTGAATGCGCTGCTCGCAGATGTCTTTACGTTGTATCTGAAGACGAAGAATTTCCACTGGCACATGAGTGGTGCGCATTTTCGCGATTATCACCTGCTGCTCGACGAGCAGGCCGATCAGATTTTCAAGATAACCGACGACATCGCCGAACGCGTGCGCAAGATTGGCGGAGAAACGATTCGTTCTGTCGGCCACATCGCGCGATTGCAGCGCATCAGCGACAACGACCAGGAGTTTGTGCCCGCGCGGGATATGCTGATCGAGCTGCACGGCGATAATCGAGCGCTGGTTGAGAGCATGCGCGCAGCACACGAAGTGGCCTCGAAGGCTAACGATTACGCCACCACCAGCATGATCGAGATGTGGATCGACGAGGCTGAAAGGCGCGCCTGGTTCCTGTTCGAATCGACCCGCTAGTAGTCAGCTTCGATTCTCAGACGCGAATTCCCGGCGCGATTCGGCCGTCGGGATTTCGCGGAACGCGTGCTGGCGTGTGCCTTCTGCGAAACTGATAGATATGCCCCAAAAGCCGCTCTCGCTGATCTTTGACCTGGACGGAACTCTCACCGATTCAAAACCCGGCATCCTCGGCTGCCTGAAAGAGGTTCTCGACGCTCGCCAGATGAGCGGCTATGGTCCACTCGACCGCTTCATCGGTCCTCCCGTTGAAGAATGGGTGGCGGAGTTGCTCCCGGATGGAACCGCTGAAGATCGGTCAACCCTCGCCCGCGACTATCGCGCTTGCTACGACCGCGTCGGCTGGCGCAACAATTCTGTCTATCCCGGCGTAGCAGAGATGATTGCACAGCTTTGCGCCGCGGGATTTCCTCTCTACGTCTGCACTTCAAAACACGAATATTTCGCCGTACGTATCCTCGAAGAATTCCGCCTCGCACAGTTCTTCATACGCATCTACGGCGACAGAATTGAATACGAGTCCCACCGCAAGATCGACCTGCTAGCTCACATCATGCGCGAGAATTCGCTTGCCCGCGATTCGGCGTGGATGGTTGGCGATCGAAGCTTCGATTTCGAGGCTGCACTGGCCAATGGCATCCGCAGCATCGCGGTGGGTTGGGGCTATGGTTCCGCCGAAGAATGTTCCGTGGCCAATGCCGTCGCTGCAACACCAGAAGATGTATTTGCGCTGGCTACTTCGCAGGCTGAGGCCTCGCTGCTTCGGGCAGGCTCGCGCGGACTTCGCGCTTGACTCCGCCCCTAAGCCAGAAAGCGGCTATCCTCTTCTATCATTCCCAGCGTCTATCATCATGAGGTTGGCCCATCCGGTTCCCGCGGCAAGGAGGCCGCAAAGCCGATGTCCACGACCGCAGTTTCCCCCATCGCCGGCGCCGCCGGTGGTAGTTTCCTGCTTGAATCCCGCACGTCAGAAGAGATCTTCACTCCCGAAGATTTGAGCGAGGAACAGCTCCAGATAGCGGCGACCGCGGAGCAGTTTGCCCGCGATGAGATCCTGCCCCGTGCCGCCGCAATTGAGGCCAAGGAGCCGGGCGTTCTTGAATCCGTCTTACGCAAAGCCGCTGAATTAGGTTTCACCGCGGTCGACATTCCGGAGGAGTATGGCGGCCTTGGCATGGACAAGATCAGCTCCGCGGTCGTCACCGACCATATCTCAGTGCTTGCCAGTTTCTCCACGGCCTTTGGTGCGCACATCGGAATCGCGACGCTGCCCCTGGTCTGGTACGGAACCGAAGAGCAGAAGCGCCGCTATCTGCCCAAACTTGTTAGCTGTGAGTGGATCGGCGCCTATGGGCTATCCGAGGCCAGCTCCGGCTCCGATGCTATGAACATCCGTACACGCGCCACGCTTTCGCCGAACGGCGCTCACTATATCCTTAACGGCGAAAAGCAGTGGCTCACCAACGGCGGCATCGCCTCTCTTTATACCGTCTTTGCCAAGATTGATGGGGAAAAATTCTCCGCATTTCTAATCGAACGAGGCACGCCCGGCCTGACCGTGGGTGCTGAAGAACATAAGCTCGGCATCCGCGGCTCATCCACCTGCCCGCTGGTGTTGCAAGACTGCAAGATTCCGCGCGAGAACCTCCTTGGCGAAATTGGCAAAGGTCATCACATTGCGTTCAATGTGCTCAACGTGGGCCGGCTCAAGCTCGGCATCGCCTGCATTGGCGGTGCGCGCAATGCTGTCGCCCACATGATCCGCTATGCGAAAGAGCGACATGCCTTCGGCAAGGCGATCGCCGAGTTCGGGCTCATCCAGCGCAAAATCTCCGCTGCAGCGGCACGACTCTATGCCGCCGAGAGCATGGCCTATCGCACGGCCGGCCTCATGGATGCAAAGCTGACGCGGCTCGCCACTGACCACCCGAACCAAGCCGTCGACGTTCCGCGAGCGATCGGGGACTACGCCGTAGAGTGCTCCATCCTCAAAGTCTTCGGCTCTGAGATGCTGTCGCTCGTGACCGATGAACTGATCGCCACCATGGGGGGCTACGGCTACGTGCAGGAATACCCGGCCGAGCGCCTCTATCGCGATGCGCGCATCAACCGCATCTTCGAAGGCACCAATGAGATCAATCGTCTGATCATCACCGGCTGGCTCATGAAACAGGCCATGAACGGGAAGCTGCCTCTGCTGCCGGCGATTAAGCGCGTGATGGACGAGGTGACGGCGCCGCCCTCCTTCAACAACGGGCCCGATTCCACCGAACCGCTGGCCCGCGAGGCCTCTGTTTTGGCCGCGGTGAAAAAGACGGCGCTCTTCGCGGCGGGAGTGGCCAGCCAGCGCTTTATGACTGGGCTTGAAGAGCAGCAGGAGGTCATGGCCGACCTGGCGGACATGATCATTCACGTTTTCGCTTTGGAGTCGGCTTTGTTGCGCGCACGGAAAATCACCGCCACTGGTCGCAACAGCGCAGAAGCCGCATCAGCCATGACGGGCCTGCTGGCCGACGAGTCCTTGGCGCTCGCCGAACACGCCGCGCGTAGAGTAATCGCCGCTTGCGCTGAAGGGGATGCATTGCAAATGCAACTGGCGATTCTGCGCCGGCTGGCGCGATTCAATCCAACCGATGTCGTTCGCCTCAGCCGGACAGTGGCAAAGCATGCTATCACTGCGGAACGTTATCTGCTCTGACGTGCGAAGTAGTACCGCTTCGAGACACTGCGCCCGTGCCAGCCATCAAGTTTTGTACTCGTGGAGCGATTCGATGGCGCGTTGCGCTCTTTCTCCCGCAGATAGTTGCAGGGCAACGATTGCCACCGCAGGAATCAGGTACACCATCGATCCGCACACCCACATGAATGCGCCCGCCGCTACCTGGTCATTGAGCGCACTAAATTCAAAAGGTCGCGCGACTGCATTGTAGCTCGGATAGAGCAACCTCCCCGAAAAGCAGAGAAACGCCGAAATCCCCGTATTCACAACATCCGCGAGCAGCAGGTAGGGAATCAGCATCCAACGTGACTGCGCCAACCGGCTTGGCCACGGCCGGATCACAGGCCACCAGAACATCAGGTTCGTGAAGAAAAAGCACGCGTGCTCAAAGTTGTGCCAACTCTCTGAGCTAAGTGCGAACTCATAGGCGCGCGGAATATGCCACCCGAGATACGCGGCGTTCATGGCCAGCCAAGCCACTCGCGGCCGCGTCACAAATCGCCCCACCGAATGCAGTGCCCCTGACACAAACAGCGGTCGCAGCGTTCGAATGAACCATTTGGGTAATCCGCGCAGCATCGGCACCACCGGCGCGCCCAGCACAATAAGCGGCGGCGCCAGCGACATCAGCACAAAATGCTGCGCCATGTGCATAAACAGAAGCGACTCGCTGAATGCATCCAGAGGCGAAGCGACCGCAACAAATAATGCCGCAATGCCGCCCAGAAATGTCGCCAGCCGCCACGCCGGAAATTGGGTTGGCCGCGTGCGTCGAATTCGCGCCCAGCCGTGCGCATAAATGAGGGCGGCAATAGCCAGCACAGAGGTCACGATCCATGGAATGTCCCACTGAGTAAAGAGATCCGCTTCTGTCACTTCCAGGATCATTGAGCGCTCTTTGCGTTTGCAGGCAGAATCGCCGGTCTGCCATCCCGCGTCTTCGAGGTTTCAATCGCATGTCGCGACGGATCGAACGCCGGCGGCTCGTTCGACGGATGCAATGTTTCCAAAAAGCTGACTAGCGCTTCAATCTCGGCGGGCGAAAGATTCTTCCCGTATGCGGGCATATTCCCGCCGCCCGTGACAACCTTGAAACGCATCTGGTCGATCGTCATGCGTGTGGCGACGTCGTCGAGCGCAGGGCCTCGCTCGCCACCGGCTCCGCCAATCGAGTGGCAGTTGCGGCATTGCTTTGCCTGAAACACCGCCGCCCCTTGCCGCACCAGCGGCGTTGCGTCGTGCAGATACCGCACCGGGATTGGATCGCTGCTCCACGCGCTCATGTGCGGACTCCATGGAGTGGTCGTGCCCAGGTTCGTCAGCACTCCCCAGCAAACTGCAATTAGCGAAACTGCGAGCACTGCTACCGGCCGCCGATGCCAGCTCTTTTCACCTTCTCCCGCCCAGAAGGGGATCGCCAGCAAAATGGCAATGCCAATCAACGGAGCAATCAGGATGAACGGCGTCTCCATTGCCGGAGGCAGATACGAAAGCACCGTGTAGATCCACAGGAAGAAGAAATCGGGTTTCGGAACTGTCTGAATGATTGATGGATCGGGCTGCCCCCCCGGTCCGAATGGCCCAAACGCAAAAGCGCACACGGCCACCGCAGCGATCACGGCTCCAGAAAAGACCAGGTCCTTCCAGAATGCGCCGGGCACGAACGGAATGCCGTCCTCGTGCGCCAGTCGGTTGTATTCCTGGATATACGTCGCGCGGCGCACCAGCCGTCCTGGCATCGGCCACTCGTTGATTCCCAGCTTCAGCACCATCCAGATGTGAAGCAGCGCAAACAGAAGCAGCGCGCCAGGAATGATAAAAACATGGAGCGCAAAGAAACGCGACAACGTCGCGCCGGCGATGATCGGCCCGCCCAGCAGCAGATGGACCAGCCCGCCACCGATGTATGGCACGCGGCTTGCGATGGATGCGCCGATGCCTAATCCCCAATAGGCGTCCTGGTCGAAGCGCAGCACCTGGCCGGTGAAGGCCATGCCCAGCGTCATCAGAAGGAGAAATACGCCGAGTATCCATGTCAGCTCGCGAGGAAATTTATACGCGCCGAACAGAAACACCTGCGCCATATGAATCAGCACGATGGCGACCATGAAATTCGATCCCCAGCCATGGAGAGCGCGTAAAAACCATCCCAGCGGAATCTGATGATTCAGGACGTTCAGGCTGTTCCACGCCTCGCCCGCCGAGGGCACGTAGATCAACGCCAGCAAGATCCCGGTAAGAATCTGAAGAATGAGAAGCGTGAAGGCGGCGCTACCAAACACGTACCACCAGCTTGCCGTGCTGCGCGGGACAGGGTGAAAGACCGCGTCCTTCACCGGGCCCTCGAGCTGCAGTCGCCGCTCGAACCACGCATATACGCGCTTCGCTTTGCCGTTTACCCGCGGCATCCACAATCTCCCTGCGCGCCAGCAATCTTTACCAGCTTCGCCGTATTCGAGAGTGTCGGCATCTGGCCCGCGTCAATCTGCAACTCGCCCGCAACCACTTTCCAGTTGTAGGTAAACAGTCCGCGCTCGGGCGGACCCGCAGCCCGCGAGCCGTCGGCATAATAAACACCGCCATGGCACGGACACATGAAAAGCTGCGATTGCGGGAACCAGCGCACCGGGCACCCCAGATGCGCGCAATTGATGGCGAACACCTGAAACCGATCACCCCCTTCATTCCGCACGTAGCAGGCGACGTTGTCGGTTTGCCCGTCCCAGGAATTTCCCGACGGATTCCTGTAAAACGCCAACCTCGTCTCGCCCGCTGGAAATGCGCCGGTAGCTCCCAGCGGGATCCACGAGTCATAGCTCTCATCCTTGCGCCACGGTGCGAGCAGATAGCGCAGCACCGGAACAGCCAGCACAATCCCGACCAGCCCGTTGAGCGCAATGCCGGCTTTGAACAGCAGCCAGCGGCGCGAAACGACGCGCAGATCTTCATTGCTAGCCTTTACCGTTGCGTGGCCGATCGCTGGGCCGGTGTCGGGTTTGTTCGGGCTGTCACTCTTTTCAACCACGGCTTCATCTCCTCGAAAGATTCGATTGGCTTGTCGCCGCTGCGGCCTCCGGATTCCGCAGCGACGCTAGGTACCTCACAAGGTCGTCCACGTCCTGTGAGGAAAGAGGTGATGTTTCTTTGCCGCCGGGGCTGTCATGCCTCCAGTCCGGCTGCCCTATGTCGGGCCGTCCCGCAATCGCAATGGTGCGCAATACCTGATCGCTGACAAGCGTCAGGTAGGCTGGGCTTGTCAACTGCTCGCGTGTCTCTGCATGGCAACCAGCGCAGCGCGCCTTGTAAGTTAGGGCTCCACGTTGTGCATCGCCACTCTGCGTTTGCGCATAGGCCGGCGGCGTCGAACCGCCGAGCGCATTGGGACTTGACCATTCCTGGCGCATTCCCGCAATCAGCGTTTCCACCTGTTCGGAGGTCAACATGCCCCCTTCCGACTGCGCGAAGGCCATCATCTGCGTTCCGGGCATTCCCCCGGAAATCCATTTGCGCAGCGAAGCATCATCTACCAGCGCCTGGTACTCGGGATTGGCCAGGTCCATCGCGGGCCCGTTTTGTCCTTTCGCGCCATGGCAGGCGGCGCAATTTTCTTTGTAGAGCGTTGCAAAATCGTTCGCGTCGCCTGGCCGCGCGATCGGATTCGGCGGATAACCGGGCGCGTGACCGCAGCCGCAGGCAAACGCAGCCGCGCAGGCCAAGAGCGCACCGGAAGTAAGAACGCGTATCACCGCTTGTCTCCTTCGCGTAGCGGCCCAAGGTCCGGTCGAGACTCCATCAATCCCGGCGCTTCAATTCCCAGCCGCGCGGCAAAGGGCAGCGACTGGCCGGTCGCAACTTTCCCCTGACGTGAGACGACGATTCCCGCCGTCACTCCGTACGTCACCTGCGAGACCAGGAACCACCCCCACGCGATTCGATCGTCGAGCGCCGGGTTGATGATCCCCATAAACGAATGCAGAATGCCCGTCCACAACACCGGTGCCAGAATGCCGCCCAGCAAGATGGGATGGCGAGGCAACATCGGCAGCATCGCTCCGTACAGCAAGCCGACCAGCAGGCACGTCACCGAATGAATCACGATTGCGACAAGCAGCCCTTCCCAATGAAAAGCTGCGATTTCGGCGGTCGTTGGATTGCGCCAGTGCGCTACGCCTGCGCCCCCCAGCAGATTGACGGGGTACCAGATGCTGTGCTGTGCAATCAGACCATAGAGCAGGGCCGGTAGAATCATCGCGATGCCACCCGCGATTCCTCCCTTGATTCCGCTCAGGACCGGGTAAGTTTCGATCGGCAATCGCGCGCGATGCTCGGGGCTTAGCGTGATGCGCTCGACAAGCGCGCGCGGCGAAGTAATCGTGACCGGCTCCCCAACCACAGGAACTTCTTCGTGCTGTTCGTGCGGAAGCACCTGGCGAAACCATCCAAAACACCCGGCAAACATCAGCACGCCGCCCAGGACGCTGATGCCCGGACTCGTCACCAGTCCGGCCGCCGCCAGGGTACATCCCATTGCCAGCACAATGGGCCACGCTGTCGGCGCAGGCAAATGGATCGCCGCGCCCTCTGAGTGCTGCTTTTCGTGTTGAGCGGCCTCCGGCATCCCATTTACCTTCCAACGATGTAAACAACCGTGAAAACCACGACCCACACCGCATCCACAAAATGCCAATAGAGAGAAAGCACCTGGATGCGCTCGGCGTGGCGCTGCTCCACGCGGCCCATAAACGTGAAGACCATAACCAGGCTCAGGCCAATCAGGCCCACCACTACGTGCGTCGCATGCAGGCCAACCAGCGAATAAAACGTTGTGCCGAACAGATTTGTGCGGATCGTCAGACCTTCATGAAAGATCAGCCTCGTCCACTCCTGCGCTGTTCCGGCAAGAAAGATACTGCCGAGCAGAATGGTCAGCGCCCACCACCCCGCGAAGGTGCGAATTCGGCCGTGCTCGACGGCGCGTTCGGCCATCCAGATCGTCAGGCTGCTTGAAAGCAGGCAGATGGTGTTGAAGATTGGGATGGAAAGAATCTGCGGCGTTGGACCATACGCGCTGCGGCCGATGTAATAAATGTAGGCGACGACGAAAATCGAGAAGATGGCCGACTCGCCGATGATCAGCGAGAACATGCCCACGCGGCCGCGCGAAGGCAGCCGCCACTTTTCATCCGCGAAAATAGGTACGCTGCTCATCGTTCGTACTTCCAATCGGGATCGTTGGGGTGCTTGATGTCCCACAGCGGACGCCGGCTGCGTACCACTGGATCAGCGGCAAAATTGTAGGCCGGCGGCGGCGATGACGTGGCCCATTCCAGGGTCCACGCGTCCCACGGATCGTTGCCAGCGGCGGCGCCGCGCCGATACGAGACAATCAGGTTCCAGACAAAGACGACTACGGCGATCCCCTGAATCATTCCGCCAATCGAGATCACCATGTTCAGCGAATTCCATCCGCGGTCGGCCTGATAGGTATAGATCGAGCGCGGCATGCCCAGAATCCCGACAAAATGCATTGGGTCAAATGTCACGTGAAAACCGAGGAAGAACAGCCAGAAATGCCATTTACCGAGCTTCTCGCTGAGCATGCGGCCTGTGACTTTTGGATACCAGTAGTAGATCGCGGCGAAAATACAGAAAACGATCGCGCCCACCAGCACGTAGTGGAAGTGCGCGATGACGAAATAGGAGTTGTGGAGCTGCCAGTCCCACGGCGCCACAGAAAGCATGATTCCGGTGAGGCCGGCGCAGAGAAACTGGAACAGAAACGCGGTGCAGAAAAGCATCGGCGTGGCAAAGCGAATGCGGCCGCCCCACATGGTGGCCAGCCAATTGAAGATCTTGATGCCGGTGGGAATGCCGACCAGCATGGTGGAGAGAACGAAGAATGCATTGCTCACCGAGGTCATGCCGACAGTGAACATGTGATGCGCCCACACGGTCAGACTGATGAAGGCAATGCCGATGGAGGCGGCGGCCATCGCCGGATACCCGAAGATGGCTTTGCGAGAGAACACGGGAATCACTTCGTTGGCTACGGCAAAGGCGGGCAGCACTAGCACGTAAACTTCAGGATGGCCGAAGATCCAGAAGAAATGAATCCAGACAATCGGCGAGCCGCCCGCTTGCGCGTCGAAAAAGTGCCCGCCCAGGTATCGATCGATTAGAAGCATCACTTGCGCGGCGGTGAGCGGCGTGATGGTGATAAGGGTCAGGAAACTGGTCACGGTCATCAGCCACACGAACAGAGGCATACGAAAAAGCGTCATGCCACGACAGCGCATGCAGAAGACGGTGGCAACGATGTTAATCGCTGTGCCCAGAGTACCGAATCCACTGACAATCAGCGCCAGAGCCCAATAATCTGTGTTATGGCCCGGCGAAAAAGCCTTGGCGGTGAGCGGCGCATAGGCGAACCAGCCGACGTCGGGTGCCGCGCCCATGCCATACAAGCCAAAACCACCGATGAAACTGAAATAGAGAAGCAGGCCGCCGAATGCGGTCAGCCAGAAGCTGAATGCATTGAGGCGGGGAAAGGCCATGTCGCGCGCGCCGATCATCAGCGGCACCAGGTAATTGGCAAACCCGAACAGGATGGGCATGCCCACCAGAAAAACCATCGTCGTGCCGTGCATGGTGAACATTTCGTTGTACACTTCCGGCGAAATGAAGTGGTTGTTTGGGATGGCAAGCTGAATGCGAATAGCAATCGCTTCGGAACCGGCCACCAGCAGGAAGAAGAGCGCGTAGACAACGTACAGAATGCCAAGCTTCTTATGATCGACCGTGACTACCCAGCTATGTAGCCACTCCAGCAGCGTTGCGCCGCGCGAAGGCATCGTGTCAAGTGAGCCGGGAACTGGTAGGGTCTGGTCTGCCATTCTCTTCCTTTAGTGCAGCGTGGAAAGGTACGCCACCACCTGGTCGATCTGTTGATCGCTGAGTTGCATGGCGGGCATCATTGCCCCCGGCTTGAACGTTCCGGGATCTTTAATCCACGCGCGCAGATTTTCTGGCGTATTAGCCGCCGCACCCGCTGCGATCGTGGCCCTGCTCATCAGATGGGTCAGATCCGGCCCGAACGTTCCCTTGGCCACCGTCCCGGAAATGGTGTGGCAATTCACGCAGGCCTGCTGTTCAAAAACCTGTCGCCCCGCGGCAACCGCTGCAACCTGCGCGCCGGGCTCCTGCTGATCTTTCACCCACGCGTCGAACTGCTGCGGCGTGTCGACATAGACGCGGATGAGCATCATGGCGTGCTCCACCCCGCAGAATTGCGCACATTGCCCCCGGTAGAGTCCGGTCTGCTGCGGATCGATCCACATCTCGTTGGGATGATTGGGAATCAGGTCGGTCTTCCCGCCGAGTTGCGGCACCCAGAAGCTATGATCCACGTCGGCAGAAAGCAGGCGCAGATATGTTGGCTCCGGCTGCTTTGCTGTACTCACGGGAACGTGCAGTTCGTTGGCTGTCACGATTCCGAGCTTAGGGTAGCGAAACTCCCACCAGAACTGATGTCCCACAACCGTCACGTCGATCGCTGACTGCGGCTTGGGCTCGTCCTGAATCGCAAAGATAATGCGCGCCGTAGTCAGGAAGAGAACCACTACGATCAGCACCGGAATCACCGTCCATGCGAGCTCAACCTGGACGCTGCCGTAAACCTGCGCTGGCTCGTGTTGTTCTTCACCGGGGCGCGCGCGGAACTTGATGATGACGAAGACCAGTAATCCTGCAACGACGACGAAAATAGAGCCGGTGATCAACAGCACAAAGAGCGAAAGGCCATAAATCTCGCGCGCAGGCGTGGACGCGGGCGCAAAAATGCTGGGCGTGCTTTGCGGACCCTCTGCCGCTGCCTGCATCGCGTAAATCAGAAAGAAAGGAAACAGCTGGGATCGAATTGAGGAAAAGCCAGACATTTGCTGCGAATTCCTTCACGTTCCGATCAATGTCTTTGCAACGCAGCAGGCGGACGCCCGCCGCTTGAAATGCGGCCCGTGACTCGTGCGCTCTCGCGTCACCGATTTTTGTCTCTCTGTGAATCAGCTCGCCGGTCAACGCCACTGTTTCAACAACGTGCGCATCGGGGAACGCGAGCTGCTGCTGTCGATTATAAAACGCCAGTGCCGCTGAGTTTTTGGATGTTGGGCAGAACAGCCGGTTGCTTTCCGCAAAGAAATACGCGCATTTCGCACGATGTGGGAAACTGGAGCTGGGTTCAATGCGCACAGTGTTATCCAATGCTTCGACTATCCGGGCGCTGCTTGCCGAGACCGAGCAGTCGCTCGGCAGCGGTCCGCATCCCGAGCGCGCGCGGCGCGATGCGCAGGCGCTGCTGCTGCATGCCCTGCGCAAGAGCGCTCCCACACCAAGCTCTGCGTGGCTATTCGCACATCCGGATGAAATCGCCGCACCGGGCGTCACGGCGAGAATTCAACCCCTCGTTGAACGCCGCCTCGCAGGCGAACCGATCCAATACATCACGGGTGTTGCCGAATTCTATGGACTATCGTTTGAGGTGAACCGCGATGTGCTCATTCCGCGGCCCGAAACAGAACACCTTGTGGAGATGGCTATCGCGTTGGCGGCGCAACTCGCGCAGCCAAGGATCATTGACGTTGGCACCGGGTCGGGCGCAATAGCCATCGCGCTCGCCCGAAGCCTGCCTGACGCGGAGATCTTCGCCAGCGATTTGTCGAATGCAGCGTTGGCGGTAGCCCAGGCAAACGCTGCGCGGCACGCCGTTGCAGGACGCATACGTTTTCTTGAAGGTGATTTGCTTACGCCTGCCGAGAGTGAGCGGTTCGGTCTCGTCATCTCCAACCCTCCCTATGTGTCCGAACGCGATCGTGTGACCCTCTCAACCGAAGTGCGGGACTACGAGCCCGCCGGTGCTCTCTTTGCCGGCGACGACGGACTCGCCATCCATCGCCGTCTGATTCCCGCCGCATTTGCCGTGCTGAATCCAGGCGGCTCTCTCGCGCTCGAGATCGGATATGGTCAATCCGACGCCGTCCAAGCTCTGCTGGTCGACTCCGGCTTTCAGAACATCCAATTCACACCCGATTTACAAAGTATTCCTCGCGTCGTCTCCGCCCGCCACCCGTGAATCCGCCTGAGCTTCTATAGAATCCAAAACAACAGCCAATGCACCGGCACGACGTCTTGCCCACAAAGTCGCTCTCCATCGCAAACCAAGATTGGGCCGCTGGTTTAAGATTTCCCCGAAAGGACTGAACGCATGCCCTCATCGCAAGGCTACGCAACTCCCGACTCCCGATCTCCGCTGGCTCCCTTCGACTTCAGCCGCCGCGAGCCCGGGCCCGCTGAAATTGCCGTCGAGACGCTCTATTGCGGCGTTTGCCACTCCGATCTGCATATGGCGCGCAACGAATGGGGTCAATCGGTCTACCCCATGGTGCCCGGCCACGAGATTGTCGGCCGCGTTACTGCCGTGGGCAGCGCTGTAACCAAGTTCAAGAAGGGACAGATTGCCGCTGTCGGCGTAATCGTGGACTCATGCCGCCACTGCCCGCCCTGCAATCGCGGCGAAGAGCACTTCTGCGATGAGGGGGTTACGCTCACCTATGCATCAAAGGATCGCGTCGACGGCACCATCACGATGGGTGGCTACTCCAACAATTATGTTGTCGACGAGCGCTTCTCCCACCGCGTTCCTGAAGATCTCGATCTCGCAGCTGTAGCGCCGCTGTTGTGCGCCGGAATCACGACATATTCGCCTTTGCGTCATTGGCATGCCGGCCCTGGCAAAAAGGTGGGCATCGTCGGTCTCGGCGGTCTTGGTCACATGGCCCTCAAATTCGCGCACTCGATGGGGGCACACACCGTCCAATTCACAACGTCGATCAGCAAGAAAGATGACGCGCTTCGCCTGGGCGCCGACGAGGTCGTTGTCTCCACCGAGGCCAACGCGATGAGGGCGCAAGCTCGATCTTTTGACTTCATTTTGGATTGCGTTTCAGCGCCGCACGCTCTGGACAATTACCTACCGCTTCTCAAGCAGGACAGTACGCTTTGCCTTGTCGGCCTGCCTCCCGAGCCGCCTCACTTCGCGCCCTTTAATCTCATTGGGGGCAGGCACTCACTTTCCGGCTCAATGATTGGTGGCATGCCTGAGACCCAGCGGATGCTCGATTATTGCGGCCAGCACAACATCACGGCCGATGTCGAAGTCATTCCGATCCAGAAAATCAACCAAGCCTTCGAGCGCTTGCTCAAGCAGGATGTGAAGTACCGCTTCGTGATCGATATGAGCTCGTTGAAATAGCGCGCCTCGCGCGAGCGTCTCACCTCTCAGAATTGCGACTTGGGGCTCTCCGCGCGGCCGGCGGCCTTCAGCTCTTTGTAAAAGCCCATGTCCCGGCCAAGCAAGCTCTTGGCGATGTAGACAATCTGGCCGTAGTGCAGTCCAAAGTGCTCCACTACCTGGTAAACCGCGTCTAGGCCGCGCACGTGGTAGCCCTGGATCTCATACGGCGCGAGCAATTCTTGCACCGTCAGCCGGTCCAGCACCGCCGCTGCCGCCTCCAGCGTAGTTCCCAGTTGGATCAGAACCTCAGCCGATGTGCTGCCTTCCTTCGTGGCAAACTCGGCCGGCCGGTTGCGTCTATCTTCCTCTTTGTTGAACGATGCCACCAGCCACTGACGCACGTTGCCGTTCAAATGCAGAAGCAGATTGCCAATGCTATTGCTAGCATCATTCGGCCGCCACCATACCTGTTCGTCTGAGAGCGCTGCCACGCATTCCTTCAGCCGCGGCCAATACTGGCCGAAGAGCTTCTTCCGAGAAAATACGAGAAACAGCGTAGCCAGATCGTCGTCGTTTGCCGCCATGTGCAGACGTACTCCTTCTCCCGGGGAAGTTGCCGGATATCAAATCAATTCATACCCCGCGAACCAGTAGCCGATCTCAAACGTCGCGGTCTCTTCCGCATCCGATCCATGGATCGCGTTCTCCTGAATGGACTCGGCAAACTTCTTGCGGATGGTTCCCTCTTCTGCATTGGCAGGGTTAGTCGCGCCCATCAACTTCCGCAGGTCTGCAATTGCGTTGTCCCTTTCCAGGACCATCAGGACCAGTGGTCCCGATGACATGAACGTTGTCAGGCTGTCGAAGAATGGCCGTTCGCGATGGACTGCGTAGAAACCCTCTGCTTCACGCTTCGAGATTGATTGCTTTTTGATGGCGATCAATCGGAACCCAGCCCTGTCAATTTCTGCCAGGATTGCGCCGGTAAAACCGCTGCGGACGGCGTCTGGCTTGATGATGCTGAACGTACGTTGCGGCACTCGAATTGTGCTCCTTCTCTAGAATTTTCCTCAGATTCTCATTTTAGTGGCGACATGCCCGGATAGGCGTTTGTCCCTCATTTTGTGTTGTTTAACCCAAAACATTACCTTTGTGCATTGTCCGATAGGGCGGAATTTTATCCCCCAAAAGAGGTATAGGGAGGGTGCTTTTTAGTATCCCCAAGTGATTTGTTTTCTGCTATTAGTAGAGGTGTTCAGAAGTGTTCCGGGCTTGAGTCATCGGATTCACGGAGACTGAAAAGCCCGATTTTGGGGACCACCTTTGATGCTTGCAGTTCTCCAAATAGCGGCCGTTCTTGGCATCGCGCTGTACCTTGTTCGCTGGCAGAAGAGTGTGCGACGCCGGAACTCCCAGACATGGGAAACATTACTGGCCCGGCTCCGCCCCGAATGGAGCGCCCGTGAGCTGAGCGACCACTTCCTGTGGCAAGAAGGGTTAAGCGCAACCCCTGAAGATGCCTGGCAGCGCATGGAAGGCCCCAAGGGATTGTGGGTCATGTACCAGAACGCGAAGGTGATGCAGGAAATGGCAGATTTCGCCGCCAAGCATTATGAAGGCGTTGACCGCCTGCTGGTAGAAACCTTGCATAGCGACGCAATGCAAATTCGCTTATGCGTGCTGATGGCGCTTGGACAGTATGCATTCACCAAGGCCAGCGAAGGGGTCCGCGTGAATGCCTACCGTGCTGCATCGATGTATACCGGTATGGCAGCCCGCACCACGCAATTGATGCAGGAATACGCGGCCGTCATGGTTCCCGACTTCGTCGCAGCGATGTAATCCGATTTTTCTCGTCCAATCGTACAACCCCGGCTTCGGCCGGGGTTGTTGTTTTGCAGCTTCTATTGAATCGCCTGGAGCCGCCCTAAGCTTGCATTGACTTAAGGAACTCTCCGATCGTTTTGTACTCATCTTCGCTAATTTTGAAACTCAGCGCGGCTGCTGTCTCCTCCACCTGATGCGCACTGCGGCCGCCGACGATAGCTCCGATCACTGCGGGATTTTGCAGCGTCCAGGCAACGGCGACCACGCCCGGCGTGACTCCATGGCCGCTGCCGATTTCACGCAGTAGCTCTACCAAGCGCAAATTACGGCTCAATCGTGGCTCTGTGAATTCCGGCTTTCCGCGCCGCCAGTCGTCAGGCGCAAGCGTAGCCGCACGTTCCGCCGTCATCTTGCCGGTGAGCATGCCTGAGAGCATAGGTGAGTAGTTGATCACGCCGATACCGCTAGCCAGGGCAAAGGGAAGGATCTCCGCTTCCACGGCGCGGCGCAGCATGGAGTACGGCGGCTGAAGGCTTGTGATCGGCGCGATCTTCTGCGCGCGCTTCATTTGCTCCACATTGAAGTTGGAAACGCCAATCCATCGAATTCTGCCAAGTTCGCGTTGGCGCGCCAGCGTCTCGACGGCAGCCTCAATCTTCTCGTCAGGATCGGGCCAGTGGATCTGGTAGAGATCGATTGTTTCAACGCCCAGTCGGCGGAGCGAACTCTCGAGTTCTTCGATCAAAGACACAGGTTCAAGGCTGCTGTAGATCGTGCCGTCACTGTGCCAGCGCCGCGAGCACTTCGTGAAGATGTACGGCTTGTGCGCCGATGACTTGACGGCCCGTGCAACCACCTCTTCCGAGTGCCCCAGCCCGTAAACGGCGGCGGTATCAATCCAGTTCACGCCCAGATCGAGTGCCCGCTGTATGGCTGCAATCGAGTCGTTGTCGTCCTGGTGGCCCCAGGAGTATTGCCAGTCCCCGCCTCCAGCCGCCCATGCTCCAAAGCCGATGCGGGTGATCGCCAAATCCGAGTTGCCGAGAATTCGCAAGTCGCGAGAAGCGCTAGTTGTCATGAAAAAAGCATAGACGATCGCCTGCCGGGTGTTCGCATAGTAGAATGGGCCACTGAATCATCCCGACATCATATGCATGAGTATGCCGCTACCGTACCCGTTGGCGTACGCATGAAGGCATGGATGGAAGCATTCGCGATGAGTGTTGTGACCACGCCGATAGCTCCGCAGGCGACGAGAAATGTCTCAGTCGACGCCTACCGCGGCCTCGTGATGCTGCTCATGATGGGCGAAGTCCTCCAATTCGCGCACGTGGCGCATTCCTTCCCGGGAAATCCGATTTGGCAGTTCCTCGGATACCAGCAGTCGCACACAGAATGGGTGGGAATGAGCCTGCACGACACCATTCAGCCCGGCTTCACCTTCCTTGCGGGTGTTTCTCTGCCCTACTCCATCGCCAGCCGCCGGCGCAAGGGCGAACCATTCCGTTTTATGTTGTTGCACACCATCTGGCGCAGCATTGTGCTGATTGTGCTGGGAATCTTTCTGCGGTCTATCGCAGCCCCCATAACATATTTCACGTTTGAAGACACATTGACCCAGATTGGTCTCGGCTACACTTTCGCGTTTCTGCTGGCGTTCGTCGAACCGCGATGGCAGTGGATGTCTATAGCGGGAATCCTGTTTTGCTACTGGCTGGCATGGGCACTGTATCCGGCGCCCGGACCGAACTTTCCCTGGGCCTCGGTCGGCGTGCCTCCCGAATGGCATCAACATTTATTTACCGGGTTTGCCGCGCATTGGAATAAGAACAGCAATCTTGGACAGGCCTTTGACCTCTGGTTCCTCAACCTTTTTCCGCGCACCGCACCATTTACGTTCAATGCGGGAGGCTATCTCACCCTCAGTTTCATTCCAACGCTCGGCACCATGCTGCTCGGACTGATCGCCGGCCGGTGGTACCGCGAAGCTGCGCCAAAGATCCCGATCCGCCGTTTCCTGATCGCAGCCGCGCTGCTGTGTGCCGCTGGCTTAATGCTGCATTTCACCGGCATCTGCCCGATCGTGAAGCGTATCTGGACTCCAAGCTGGACATTGTTCTCGGGCGGGGTTTGCTTCCTCTTTCTCGCCGCATTTTCCTGGATCGTGGACGTGAAGAACCATCGCAAACTGGTCATGCCCCTGGTGGTCATCGGCATGAATTCCATTGCCGCCTATCTGATTGCGCATCTTTGCGAGGATTTTGTTAAGAGCAGTTTTCGTATTCATCTCGGAATGCGGATCCTGAACGCGTTCGGCGCAAACGTTGAGCCGGTCGTGCTCGGCGCGCTCACTCTGATCACTTATTGGCTGATGCTCTATTGGATGTTCCGTAGAAAGGTGTTCATACGCATTTGAATCGAGGAGATGTCATGACATTCGATGAATTGCAAACCGGAGCCAACGGATGGACCCGGCGCCGTTTTGTCCAGCTCGGCATTGCGGGCGCAGCAACTCTGAGCGCGTCAAAAATCACGCGTGCGGCTCAGGAAGTATCGCGGCAAAGCATGACCGATGCGCCCTTTGAGAAGCGAGAACCCCGTGTGGCTGTGATCGGAACCGGCGGACGCGGCACGTCGCTGCTGGGCAATCTGCTGGCGGTTAATGCGCAAATCGCAGCGCTGTGCGATATCGTCAGCGAGAAAGCCGAGCACGCCGCGGGAATGGTCGTCGCTTCTGGTCAAAAGAAGCCGGCGCTTTATACGAAAGGACCCCATCATTACGAGGAACTGGTAGCGCGCAACGACATCGATCTGGTGCTCGTTGCGACTCCCTGGAACTGGCATGCCCCCATGGCTCTCGTCGCTATGAGCCATGGCAAAGATGTTGCCATCGAAGTCCCCGGAGTTACCACCGTTGAAGACTGCTGGAAAATTGTGCATGTATCGGAGCAGACTCGCCGGCATTGCGTGATTTTGGAGAACTGCTGCTATGGCTACAACGAAACGCTCATTCTGCGCATGATTCACGCCGGAGAGTTTGGAGACTTGCTCTACGGCGAGGGAGCGTACATTCACGATCTGCGGGAAGAACTCTTCTCGAACGCCGGTGAGGGTCTCTGGCGGCGGACCGAGCACACGCTGCGCAACGGCAATCTCTACCCCACGCACGGCCTCGGCCCGGTAGCAAACTACATGGGCATACAGCGCGGCGACCGGTTTGCTTCTCTTGTTTCCATGAGCTCGCCCCAGCGGGGGCTCGACGCCTGGCGAAAAGATCATCTCGATCCTGGCGATCCGCGTTGGAAGGAGCGGTATATCTGCGGCGATATGAACACGTCGCTGATCAAGACCGCGAAGGGACTCACGATCACCGTCAAGCATGCAGTTTCAACGCCGCATCCCTACGATCGCATCAACCTGATTGCGGGCACCAAGGCTCTGTTTCAGGACTATCCCCCGCGTATCTACATCGATGGCATGAACAAGACCGAGGAATTCGGTTCTCTTGACGCTTACAAACAATATCAGCACCCACTTTGGCTGAGGGAGGGCGATCTGGCGCGCAAGAGCGGGGGCCACGGCGGCATGGATCTGATCATGATTTACCGGTTATTGCAGTGTGTGCGCGAAGGACTGCCGCCCGACCTGGACGTCTATGATTGCGCTGCGTGGGCGTCGGTGGCGCCCCTGAGCGTGGAGTCGGTGAGAAGGGGCAGCGCACCCATCGAATTCCCGGATTTCACAGAGGGCGCCTGGCGCGGCCGGCCCATTTCGGCCCTCGCCACGCAAAGCTAAACTTTGCGCGTGGTGCGGCTACAGCACTTTCTGAGATGGTGTGTGCGTATCTAAACCACCCAAGTTCGCGCGACCAACAGGGAGCGGCGACCTTGTCGATTGCGTTGACCGGACTCTCTATCTTTGAAACTGCTCCAGGCGATTGCCTAGAAAATTGAGGCGCAGGGCGGGGCATCGCACCCGCGCTAACCAAAAAATACCGGCGCGATCGACCCTGCACTTCTCCTCGCGTGCCGCATCTAAGCACAAGTAGAGGAGTTGAGATGAAAAGCATCTTTGCTGCTGGTTGCTGTCTTGCCGTTTGTTCAGTCTTCGCCCTCGCCCAAAAACCGAAAGCGCCCGTGAACGATCAAAAATTCGTTGACTTCGCTGCCCAAACCGACATGGTCGAGGCCAACCTGGGAAGTCTCGCGGAAAGCGTGGCAACCTCGGATTCCGTAAAAGAATACGGCCAAATGCTCGCAACAGAGCATACGAGCGACTACCAGAAGCTTCAGGCGGCGGCGCAGCAAGGGGGACTGACGGTGCCGACCGCAATCGATGCCGAACATAACAAGTCGACGATCGGTCCTATGAACGCACTGAAGGGCGCCGCCTTTGATAAGAAATTCAGCCACGAGATGGTCGCCGGACACGCGCAGGCCATTGCAATGTACAAGAAGGAAGCTGCCGACAGCCAGAATCCGGCGCTGAAGGCTTATGCGGAGAATGCGCTGGCGACGCTCCAGGAACATCTGGAGAAGGCAAAGGCTCTCGAGAACGGGAAGACGAAGTAAGCGCGGGGAGCGCCGGCGCAGAAGAAGAGCGAGCCGCTCCCTAATTCAAAAACATTGTGCGGTAGAGCGTGTCGCGCTGCACGGGTTTGAATCCTGCATCGCGAATGATCCTGCGCAGCTCTTCTTCGGTGGTGCAGTTCGATGTGCCGGCCGCACGTACTACATTTTCTTCCAGCATCACCGATCCCACATCGTTGCCGCCAAAATGCAAACCTAGTTCGAGCACCTTCAACCCCTGTGTGACCCAGCTGGCCTGCACGTTTTCGATATTGTCCAGATAGAGACGCGCAATTGCGAGGACTTTCAAATATTCAACACTGGTCGCTTCATCCCATCCTCGTCCACCGAGCGCGGTGTGTTTCGGTTGAAAGCTCCAGGGAATGAAAGCTGTGAATCCGCCTGTTTCCTCTTGGAGGCGCCGAACCACTTCGAAATGGTTGATGCGCTGATCGTAGCTCTCGCCGACGCCGAACATCATGGTTGCCGTCGTACGCATGCCGAGTAGATGCGCAGTACGGTGTACGCTCACCCAATCCTCGGTATCGCACTTCAGCCGTGCGATGCGATGACGCACCTCGTCGTCAAGGATTTCTGCGCCGCCGCCCGGAATCGAGTCAAGCCCCGCATCGCGAAGCCGCGCAATCGTGTCATGCAAGCTCAGGCCGGAGTACTCTGCAATTGCCAGCACTTCTGACGCCGACAGGCAATGCAGCCAAATCTGCGGAAAGCGCTTCTTGATGCCACGGAATAGGCCCTCGAACCAGTCAATCTTGAGATCGGGGTGGATGCCCCCTTGCATTAAAACGCCTGTGCCGCCCATCTCAAGGGTTTCGGCGATCTTCTCATAGATCTTCTCGAAATCGAGGATATAGCCCTCGTCGGAACGCGGGTCGGGTTTGCCGTGGCGGGGTAGCGGCCTGTAAAAAGCGCAAAAAGTGCAGTACTCCGTACAGAAATTGGTGTAGTTGATATTGCGATCGATGATATAAGTCACCACGCCCTCAGGATGGAGGCGCCGGCGCACGGCATCGGCCTCGAACCCAAGGCCGATCAGGTCGGAGGAATTGAAGTAATCCAGCGCTTGCTGGCGGGAAAGCGACATCTTTCTAATTCTAACAATCTCGCCGGCTACGAGAAGACTCGTGAGACGGCAGTTTGGCTAGTCCCGATTTCGAGGAATCGGACAATCTGCGGTCGCTCACTTCATCGTGGACGGAATAGAAAAATTCCGCGTGTTAACAGACGCCGCCCCTGCGTCCGCGCCAGATTCGATGCGGTCGAAATGCCGCTAAACAAAATGAAGAAATCCAGAAATGCGCGAAAGAAGCTCTTGTCGATCTTGTCAGCCATGGAAAGACCTCGCGCGCATGAGAGCTGTACTTAATTCCGGGAGCCCTCGCTCAATTCGATCGTCGCAACAACCCGACGGTTGCAGAATTTCCGAATCAGAACCGAACCTATTTCCAAACAAAGGTTGCTTTTTCTTTATTTTTGCGGACGCGGCTTACCGGAAACACTTGCCCATGCATTACGACGTAGACGCTCGGTGCAAGCAAGCGCGCGGCAAACAGGCTTTCTGTCAGGTTCTGCAGCGCATCGCTGCCCTCAAAACCGAGAGGAGTCATTGCCCCGGTCAAGATCACCGGCACTTTGAGGTTCGAAAAGGCCCGCTCCAGATAAAGCCCGGTCTCCACCATCGTATCGGTGCCATGCGAGATCACGATCGGAATGCCTTCAGGAAGTAGTTCCGCCACCCGGTCTCTGACCTCAGCGCGATCTACGTCAGTCATCTCCAGGCTGTCTTTGTTCATCAACTGGATGCTGCGGATTTCCGCGTCAGGCAGGCGAAGCATGCGGAGATACCGATCCAGCTTGGCGGCGCGATTCTCCACGGCGCCGCTCTGTTCGGAGTACACTTTCTCGATCGTTCCGCCGGTCGAGAGCAAATAGATTCGCTGCATACATCAACCTGTTATGAGTCGTATCGCTTCTGATGCCAGAGCCAGGCCGTGCGTACAATTTGGTCGAGGTCGGTGTACCGCGGCTTCCAGCCAAGCTCGCGCATGGCTTTTGCCGAACTTGCAACCAGAACCGCAGGGTCGCCCGACCTACGCGCCTGAATCTCAGCAGGAATGGCATGTCCGGTCACCCGCCGCGCCGACTCCACAACCTCCCGCACGCTAAACCCTTTGCCATTACCAAAGTTATAGATGAGTTGGCCTTGATTTACCCCTGTGGTGTCCAGAGCCGAAAGCGCTAGCACGTGGGCATCAGCCAAGTCCGACACGTGAATGTAATCCCGGATACACGTGCCGTCATTTGTGGGGTAATCGTCGCCGTAGATACGAATCGAATGCCGGCGGCCCAGCGCTACGTCCAGCACGAGCGGAATCAGGTGTGACTCCGGCTCGTGTGATTCTCCCCGGGTCACGCCGTTATCCTCCTCTGGCGCCCCGGCCACGTTGAAATAGCGCAAGGAGGCATATTTCAGCCCGTGGATGCGGTTGAACCAAGCCAGCATCTGCTCCACCAGGAGCTTCGATTGCCCATATGGATTTGTGGGTGCAAGGCGCGCATCTTCTTTAATTGGAATCGATTCCGGGTCCCCGTAGACCGCGGCTGTCGATGAAAAAACCAGCCTCCTGACATCGCAAGCCAGCATCGCCTCAAGCAACGACAGGGTCGACGCAGTATTGTTTCTGAAATAGATCTCCGGGCGCTGCATTGACTCGCCCGCCTCAATCAGCGCAGCAAAGTGCATTACCGCGTCAAATGGCGTCCCGCTGTCCCGGGCAGAGTTGAATATCTTCTCAATTGCCTCTCGATTGGCTAGTTCTCCATGAAAAAACTCAACACCTGAAGGCACGGCGCTGCGTTTGCTATGACTCAAGTTATCGAAAACAAAAACGTTGTGCCCCTTTTTGGTTAACAGGGCCGCGATCGTGCCGCCGATGTAACCTGCGCCCCCGGTCACAAAGATCTTCACAAAAAGGTCCGCCCTTTCCGCAACACAATAAGCTACTCTGAGTCTATAAGAGTAGCGACACAATGAAGGTCATCGGAGGTGTAGGTTGTCGTTTACTGCTTGGGATTTCCCGAGTGTGATCCAGCTTACTACCTCTGATCTATAGATTTCGCAGGGGTGATCCGAACTCCCCAGAATCGGCTTCCGGTAGCTTTGCCCTTCTGCCGCGAGAAAAAGCCTCTGATCTCGTTGCTAAAGCCTTGGATGTGAGTTGGAGAGCGCCCGGAATGCGGGGGCGACGGGAGTTTTCCGTGTGTTTCTGCCCGTGTTCCCAGGTATAGGGAATTACACCTCTCTGCGATCACGTATACCCTATTTGGGTTATCTTCAAGTAATCAGAGCGTCCGTATAATGGTAATGGTTTTTCTCCCTAATATCTGCGCAGATTCCGGGCCCCGACGTAACAGGGGATACCGGCGCGATTTTCGGGAAAACGGCAGAGCCCCAATAGATTCCGGGTTCTGCGAAAAAGCGGGTGAAGGCTTCGCGCGGTGCCGGATTTGGCATCAAATCCGTCAGACGTACCTAGGCCCCACCAAGAGGTTAAGAGTATCTCTGGAAGCGCAGCAGGTAGTTTTCCTGCAGATTTTGCGCTTCCTATTTTCGCCCTTTTTAAGGAGCCCGCTTCGCTGTGGCGAGGTGGCTTTGAGTGAGGACTGAGGCATGCCGATGACATATTCCCCTGGTCACACCAACTTCGGTCTGTTACCCGAGCCTGAGGGCCGGTCTGTTGGCTTTCTTGCAAGCTCCATCGTGAATCTCACGATTCTCGCGGTCGTGCTTTACGTGGGCATGACGGCGAAGCATGTGCTCGAACAGCACTATGAAATGACGCAACTGTTCGTCCCCAACAACCCACCTCCGATGAAGGTGAAGGAAGTGCCGAAGCCCCCGGTGCCGCCTCCACCGCAGCAGCAGGTGCCCAAGCTTGAATTGCAACCCCGGCAGATCGTGTTGCCGAAGCCGAAGCCTGAGCCGAAGCCGGTTCAGATGGAGGCGAAGCTCACAGCTCCTCAAATGAACCAGGCGAAACCGCAGATCGTGCTTGCACCGCAACCCAAGGCGGCCCTGGCAGCCGCGATGCCGGCGCAAGATTCAACGGTCAAAGCTTCCACGGCCCCGGTGCATTTGGGGCAGACGTTCGGAGTCACGCCGAATCCTAACGCCACGCGTCCGGCAACAGTTGCCTCGATCGGCAATCCGTACGGCGGCATGCAGGGGCCGGCCATCGCGCCGCATGGAGTTGTGGGTTCAACAGGAATTGGCAACGGTTTGAAGGCGGGATCGAATGCGGGATATGCGGGGAAAGTGGCTTCCGCCGGCATTCCGGGTTCGTCGGGCACAGGCACACAGGGAAATTATGGAAAAGTCGCTTCGGCGGGTATTCCGGCGATGACGCCGGTTGCTGCAACGCCCAGGATGGTTTCCGAACCGGTTCGTTCGACCGAAGTAGAAGTGCTTTCCAAGCCGTCTGTCAGGTACACGACAGAAGCAAGAGAACTCCATGTCCAGGGCGATGTCGTTCTGAGCGTGACGTTCCTTGCCTCAGGTCAGGTTGTTGTCCATGGCGTAATCCGCGGACTCGGGCATGGGCTAGACGAAGAAGCACGGCGCGTAGCGGAGCAGATCCGCTTCCGTCCTGCTACCAGCAATGGCCGTCCCGTGGACTTTACGACGAAGATAACCATTACGTTCCAATTGGCGTAATTGCAATTCCAGTTGGCGTAGCATCGAGCTTGTAACAACAAAACCCTTCGCTGCAACTGCATTTTTCAGGTTCTGGCGAAGAAAAGATTGAAAGAAGAGACTTAGGAGTTTCACATGACGTTTCGGAAGATCCCCCTAACCTTCCTGATTCTGACCATTTTTGTGGCCAGCGCATACGCAAAAAGGCAACCGAAATACGAACAGGCCCGTCAGTTGACGCCCGAACAGGCTGCACTCGTGCAGAGGGCAATCGCGCAGGAGAAAGTTCTGATTAAGAACATTCAACTGCGGACGCCACTCGTCGAGACGTACATCCAGGACACGCGGCCTGATGTGAAGCTCTATGAAGTGCCGGTCGACGATCAGTACATGCTGAGCCGCGTCGATTTTGGCAAGGGGTTCTTCGACAAGAGCTATACGCCCAAGGCAGAGGTGAAGCGCAGCTTCTTCAAAGGCTCGCTCGCCTCAATCTCCGGGCTTACCAAGGCTCTGGGCCTTGAAAGATTCACGTACAATCCCAACGGCTTCATGCAAATGATGTTCCTCGACCCGTCGGGATTCGATCAGCAGCACTACGTCTTCAGCTTCGTGCGGCGCGAGTTTCTCGGCACGGTTCGCACATGGGTCTTCGACGTCCACCCCAAGACCGACGTGAAGGGCATGGGCCGCTTCTACGGGCGCATTTGGGTTGAAGACGAGGGCGGAAACGTGGTGCGGTTCAACGGCACTTACACAGGCCCCTCCACTGAGGACGCCTCCAAGTACTACTTCCACTTCGACAGCTGGCGCATGAACGTGCAGCCCGGTATCTGGCTGCCTGTCGCCGTGTACGTTGAAGAGACGCAGCGCACCGAGGCCAACAAGTCAGTCGGCCTGAAAGCGCAGACACATTTCTGGGGCTATTCTCTCAAGCTGCCCACGCGTGACAGCGAAAACGTGAGTGTCAAGGTCGACGAGGCCGTCGACAAGAGCGACGACTCGCAAGATGTCAGCCCTCTGCAAGCGTCTCGCATGTGGATTACGCAGGCTGAAAACAATGTGATTGATCGCCTTGTTGAAGCCGGTTTGGTTGCGCCGCTCGATCCCGGCGGCTATGAGCAAAAGATTCTCGACCAGATTGTGATCAACCTGGTCGTACCCAACAATCTTGCATTTACTGATCAGGTCCACTGCCGCGTTCTGCTCACCGACACCGTGGAAGCAACGACGGTAGGCAATACCATCCTGCTTAGCAAGGGACTTCTCGACAGTCTGCCCAGCGAAGAGGCCATCGCCTCCGTAATTGCTATGGAATTGGCCCATATCGCCATGGGGCACCACATCGATACTCGTTACGCGTTCAACGATCGCCTGCTCTTCCCCGACGAGTCGACGTTCCAGCGGATCGACATGAACCATTCGGATGTCGATAATGCGGCGGCCGCCAAACGCGGAATGGAATACCTCGAGGCATCGATGTACAAGGACAGGCTGCCCACCGCAGGGCTCTACTATGTGCAGTTGACTGAGCGGGCCAAAGTTCTCAAGGCCTTGAACACGCCCAAGCTGGGCGATTCGCTTCTTAAGCCCGACGGCACCCCCTGGATGGCCGATCTGGAGCACCAGGCTCCCAAGCTGAATTGGGACGATCTGCAGCAGACTGCGGCGCTCCCGCTGGGCAGCTGGCTCAAAACAGATCCATGGGACGACAAGGTTCACATGCTGAACGCAAAGCGCTACGCGCCCATGAACGCACGCGACAAAATGCCGTTTGAGGTCACCCCGATCTTCTACAAGTTGCAGCGTTATGATGCCGCCAATGTTCCGCAGTCGGCCGCGGGGGCCCCAGCGGCGCAGCCGGCCAGCGACCAACCTGCCGCTGCGCCGGAAAATGCTCCACCGGCATCGCAACCGGCAAACAGCGCCTCTGCCCCGTCAGATCAGCAGTCGACAGCGGCGCAAAACCCACAGCCATAATAGAATTGGTCACATTGGGCCGGGGCACGGCATACAGGACTCAAAGCAGAGCCGGCCAGCCGGCCCATGACGTGAGTCAAGGTGCGGTTCTCCCCCGGTTGAAGATTCACAGGAAGTGGATGTGCGTTGTGCCCATGAAACCTTCGATTTTGGCAGTTTTTTGCATTCTTGTTTCCGCAGCCTCCCTCGGCGCTCACGCTCAAGTGGTGCCTGCGGCAACCTCCAATAGCTTCAGGCTTACGGCCGGCGGACTCGGTTCAGTCTTTCAGCCCGATTACGCGGGAGAGGGAGTTGCGCAGACCAGCCCGAACCGCCTCTGGGGCATCGGTGCCTACGTCGATGCGCGAGTCAATCGCTGGGTGCAGATTGAAGGTGAGGGCCGCTGGCTCCGCTACAACACCTATCTTGGGATCAATCAGAATTCCTATCTGGTCGGGCCCCGCGTCCCAATCGTTACATTTCACAAGCTAACTCCCTACGGCAAGTTCCTCGTCGGCATGGGCAATGGAAGTTTTCTGTCGGGAAGCACGTTCGTCCTCGCCTATGGCGGTGGTGTGGACTATCGCCTGAGCCATCACTTCACCGCGCGCGGCGACTTCGAGTACCAGCAGTGGAAGGTGACACCCGTCATCTCGCCCTACGGCCTCAGCGCGGGCATCAGTTACAAGATCTTCTAGAACGCGCACCAAGCATCAGGGCTGAATTTTGAGCGGCGCAGCCTTTGCCGTGGGTATTTTGACACCCAGAATCCCTGCCACTGTCGGCGCAACCTGCCGCATGTCCACGATTCCCAGGTCGCGATGGCGCGCGACACCGGAGCCAATCGCAAAGAACGATGCGCGCATCTCCGGATAGTCTGGCGAAAATCCGTGTGAGCCTCGTGAGCCTAGGATTGGCGTAATCAGGCTGCCGCTCGCTCCGGAGCCCGAATAGTATCCCGGCTTGAACACGACCAGGAACGCCGCGTCCGGAAAAGCTCCGCGCTCTTTGATCGCTTCCCGGTCCAAGACCATGGCAATCCCGTTGTCTGAATTGGCCGCCAGCCCGTCGAGCATCGCCTTCACCTTCTGCTCTGTCGCCTTGTCGTCGGGATCGTGCAGCAGCACTGCCGCCATTCCTCCCGCCATCCACGGCTCGGCCTTCCACGAGTTTACCGTCGGCGACTTCCCCGGATTCACCACCGCGTCAATCAGCCCCGCCTGCAAGAAAGGAATGGCAAGGTTGACGTAGTGCGTGACGTTCATGAACCCGTGATCGGAGACAACGACCATCACCGCCTTCGGATCGTTCGCGAACTCCTGCTTCGCCATCCGAGCCACCATGCCGTCAATTTGTTCTAGATCGGCGCAGGCTTCGGCGCTGAATGGCCCGTGCGCATGCTGCGCATCGTCGAGCGAACTCAGGTGAAGCGTCATGAATGCGGGCTTGTAACGGCGCAGAATCTCGAGTGCGTATTTCGTTTTCGTCTCATCGCCGCCGATGCTGGTGTCGTTGCCATACATGTATGGACCTGCTGCCGACTCCAGTTGTTGAATCATTGTGTCCGGCCGTGCCAGCGCTGCCATCAGCAGCGCGTCGCCCGCATCGGCCGAGCCTGAGACATTTTCGTTGCGCCAGTATTCGGGAATCAGAAAATCCACATCGGTCGCGCCCACGCTCACCGGCCACCCCACGCTCGCCGTATGCAGTCCTGCCTTGTGCGCCGCCTGCCACAGCGTGGGCACACGGATCTGGGACGCATACCAGTTCCACCCGCCGGAAAATCGCTGGAATGGATCAAATTCAAGGTTGTTCAGAATGCCATGCTGGTCGGGCCAAACACCGGTAATCAACGTTGTGTGGCTGGGATACGTCACAGTCGGCCAGATGCCGACAACACCCTCTGCGTAGGTTCCGTTCGCAACCAGCGTGCGAAGATACGGAAGCTTCATGCCGTGCACATCGGCCTGCGTCACATACTCGGGCTTGAGCCCGTCAATCGAGATCATCAGGACCGGTGCCGCGTGCCCAAAGTCTGAAAGCCCGAAAAATGCTAGGACGGAAATGCCGAACAGAATGAAAAAACGACGTGCTGCCGCGTTCATGCGGAGTGCTCCTTCTGAAATTGCGTCGGGAAGCATCAGGTCCGTGCGCGTTTCTCGTCTGGATCGCAAGCACACGGCAATGAGTCTGCGGTAGGAAGTATACAGGGAACTGCGGTCACTGCACAGTGATGGACAGCGAGCACCCCATGATTGGAAAGGGCCGCTCTAGCGAGCAGCCCTTTTAGATTTTTGGTTGGGCTTTCGCGGCGAAGCCGTGTTTGCCCCACCGCAGACTGGATCCCCGAGAAACGATCATTTTTTCTTGGGGTAGAGGTGGCTACGCTGGCGAAGGTGATCCCTCCGGCATCCCCGATCCGCCGCGGCTCTCCGGCTTCAAGACTTGCTGTGGGGTGCCACCGGTATCAGTCGGAGTCGCCAGCACCGAGCGCATCGGAGGCAACTCCTTGCCCTCGATGAGAAGCTTCACTTCTTCGGCGTCGATCGTCTCGCGCTCCAGAAGTGCAGCGGAGATGCGGTGCATCGCATCCTGATTTGCTTCCAGAATGGTATGCGCCGACTGATACGCTTCGTCGATCAAACGCCGCACCTCTTGATCAATCTGTCGGGCCGTTTCTTCGCTGAAGTCCCGGTGCTGCGCAATCTCGCGCCCCAGGAAGATCTGCTCTTCTTTCTTGCCGAAAGTCAGCGGGCCTAGCCGGCTCATGCCATACTCGCAGACCATGCGCCGCGCCAGGTCAGTCGCGCTCTCGATATCGCTGGCCGCGCCGGTTGACATCTGGCTAAGGAAGATCTCCTCGGCCACGCGCCCGCCGTAAGCCGTCGCCAGCCTTGTTTCAAGGTACTCGCGCGTATAGTTGTGCCGGTCGTCGGGCAGGTACACCGTTACGCCCAGCGCCATGCCGCGCGGGATGATTGTTACCTTGTGAATGGGATCGGAATGCTCGCGCATGTACGACACCAGCGCATGTCCAGCCTCGTGATACGCAGTCACGCGCTTCTCCTCGTCGGTCAGCAGCATCGACTTGCGCTCGGCGCCCATCAGGACCTTGTCTTTGGCCAGCTCAAAATCGTACATCGTTACTTGCTTGCGGTTCATGCGTGCCGCGTTCAACGCCGCCTCATTCACCATGTTGGCCAGATCAGCCCCGCTGAATCCCGGGGTTCCGCGCGCCAAAACATTCAGGTTCGTGTCGTCCGATACCGGAACCTTCTTGATGTGCACCTTGAGCACTTCCTCGCGCCCGCGCACGTCGGGCAACCCCACGACCACCCGGCGGTCAAATCGTCCCGGCCGCAGCAGCGCAGGATCCAGCACGTCCGGCCGGTTAGTGGCCGCGACCAGGATCACGCCATCGTTCGATTCAAACCCGTCCATCTCTACGAGCAACTGGTTGAGCGTCTGCTCGCGCTCATCGTGTCCGCCACCCAGGCCCGCGCCGCGATGGCGGCCCACGGCGTCGATTTCGTCGATGAAGATGATGCACGGTGCATTCTTTTTGCCCTGCTCAAACAGGTCGCGCACGCGGCTCGCGCCCACGCCGACGAACATCTCGACGAAATCCGAACCGGAGATTGAGAAGAACGGAACGTTCGCTTCACCCGCCACTGCCCGCGCCAGCAAAGTCTTGCCCGTTCCCGGAGGGCCCACCAGAAGCACGCCCTTGGGAATACGTCCGCCCAGCTTCTGAAACTTCTGGGGCTCACGCAGGTACTCGATAATCTCCTTTAGCTCTTCCTTGGCTTCATCCACCCCAGCCACATCTTTGAACGTGACCTTCTTCTGCTGCATGCTCAGCAGGCGCGCTCGGCTCTTGCCGAACGACAAAGCCTTGTTGCCCCCTGACTGCATCTGTCGCAGCATGAAGAACCAAACCGCAATCAGCAGCACAAACGGTCCCACATTGATCAGCAGGGGAATCAGGAAGTTGTTCTGCGGCTCCTTGATGGAGAAGTTGACCTTGGCGGCGATCATCGCCTTCAGCAGGTCTTCGTAGTTGGTGGGGAGCGTGGTGTGAAACTGATCCTTGGGCGAGGACTTCAGGTGCCCGTGCAGTTCATCTCCCTGAATCGTGGCGTCAAGCACCTGACCGTTTTGCACCTTGTCATAGAGGTCGGAGTAGGCATACTCCGGTTCCTTGCCCATGTTGGCGCCCTTCTCGACGACGCCCCAAAGCAGCATGAGGCAAGCAAGAATAAAGACCCAAAACATGATTGTTTTAGCGCTTGAGCTCACCAACTTCTCCTTTTCGCGGCGGAGGAGATACAGCTACCGCGACCTCCCACATCGTCCTGGCTGAGTGTGTATCCGTCAATCCCGCGTTACCAAGCCCGTTTGACCCGCACGCGGATTCTGAAGACACGCAACGCCACTCTCTTAGACGCCTCCGCGCCCAACAAAGTGACAAAAGCTCGCAAGAGCGGCCGAGTCGACACCCCAACCGTGCCGCCTGAGGAGCAGTAACCCGATTGTACTCCCAGGGCACCAAAAGTTGGGGATATCTGACTACCGCATAGGTGGTAGTATCCACGAAATCACGTTACCGTGGGGATCTTGGCGGCGGTACAGAGATAGCCGGATTTCACTTGAATTCTGCGGAGATTTTCAGCTCCGGGTCGCCTTCCAAATCCACGCCACGCATCCATACAATCTTCCCAGCGATTTCAAGTACCGGCCAACGAGCCCGCACCATACCCGTAACCCTCAGGCGCTCCAATACTTCCTTTACTTTGCGCGGCGCCGCCGAGTAGCGAAGCCTCACCCGGTCACCCGGTTTCCAGTTACGCAGAGTCGCCCAATTCCCAACGTGGTCGGGGGAACCGCTCAGACCTTTCCTGGCTGTGGATGCCGAATCGTTGGTGGCCGCAACGTCAATTTGAATTCGCAGTCCGAACGAGGGGGCCTCAATCTCTCCGGGAATCTGTACCCGGTACTCCACGGTTGCCGGAGAGGGATTTTCGTATTCGCCGCCCGCCGGTCCAATTGTCAGTCGCAGTTCGCGGGCGGTCCGTTCGGCCTGCAGCCCCCCAGGGAAGGCGAGCTTTTGCCCAGCGCGGCCAGTCAGGGTCATCGACCGCAGGGCTTCCGTCGCAGGAAAGTCCAGGGCTACCCCAAACTGCCCGACTCCGTGCCGCAAGAGCCGCCGCTGCAGCGCGGTGGGCAGCTCAGCCAGCCGCCCAATCTCCACAGCCAATCCTGTCCCCGTGCCTCCGCCCGCGGCCCGGCCTCCTCCTCGCACTGGCTGCCCCGGCAAGAGCAGTTGCGGCGCCAGACGGGCCACTTCCGTCTCCCACCAGGCTTCCTCGTCCCGTGCCAGCTCAGCCATTTGCGCCAAGTGCGCCCGCAAACGGGGATTCCAGCCCTCCAGCAGCGGCAGCAACTCATGCCGGACCCGATTCCGAGTGAAGCTGAGATGGCGATTCGAACTGTCCTCCCTCCATCTCTGCCCCAGCGAAACCAGATACGCCTCCACCTCCAGGCGAGTGGTTGCCAGCATTGGCCTCAGAATGAAGCCTTCCGGAAGCCGAAGAACCGGCGCGATCCCAGACAAACCCTCGGTCCAGGCGCCTCGTAGAAACTTTGCCAAAACCGTCTCGGCCTGGTCATCCAACGTGTGCGCCGTCGCGACTGCGTCTAAGTCGCCCCTCCTCATCAGCTCACAGAACCAGTCATACCGCAGTCTTCGCGCGGCTTCTTCAATCGTCTCGGCCGGTTTGCCCGACTTGCCATCTGCCCGTGCTGCAGTCGCGGTGTCCACATGCTCCTCGTAAAACTGCAATCGCAGTCGCGTCGCCAGCTCACGACAAAACGCCAGATCGCCATCGGCTTCGATTCCACGCAATCCGTGGTGCAAATGAGCCGCATGAAGCACTAAGCCAAGCTCCGTGTTGCGTTCCACCAGCGCACGCAACAGAGCCACCGAGTCAGCCCCGCCAGAAAGGCCCACCGCAACCCGCATTCCAGGCTTGAAAAGCGATGTCTCAAGCGGAAGACGAGCGCGGGGCTTCGATTTGGATGTTGCGGGCACGAATGGATGATAGCGCGCAACAGAGCCTTCCGCTTCCGGACTCCGCCCTCACGTGCTTCGCTGCAGGCCTGTGGACCGAGAAGGTAAGCGGCGATCCCCTATACTGAGCCAATGCCAGACACCCGCTCTGCCACAGCAGCCGATGCCGCACTCATCTCCGCCCACCGCCGCGCCATGTTTGCCGAAGTACACACGCTCGATGACGCTATTCTGACGGCGATCGAGCGCCGTTCAGTGGAATGGACCGAACGCATGATCCGTGAAGGCAAATACTTTGGTTGGATCATCGCCGAGACCGGACGCCCGGTGGCTTCCGCCGGCCTGCTCATCCTTGACTGGCCGCCTCATCCATTTGATCCCGAGGGAGAGCGGCGCGGCTATCTGCTTAACGTGTACGTTGAACCCGCCTGCCGCAGGCGCGGCCTGGCGCGCGAACTTGTCAAGAGGTGCCTGACTGAAGCCCACAGCCGCGGCATCCGCGTGGTCTCGCTCCACAGCTCCGACGCAGCTCGGCCTATCTATGAAAGCTTCAGTTTTCGCCGGACAAACGAAATGCTGCACGTGGATGGGCCAGAAAAAAAACGGAGCTGAGAGCCAGCGGATGATAGCTGTTAGCTGATGTATACTCCACGAGTCATGCAAGTCTTTGTCATTCTTCCTGCTGCCGGTTTGGGCACCCGGATGGCCGGGCCCCAGCCCAAGCAGTTCCTCGCCCTCGACGGCGTCCCCATTCTGATCCACTCTCTGCGTGCGTTCGCCGCAGTGCCGCGCGTAACCTCCATCTATGTCGCGGCGCGCAAGCCCGAGATGGAGCGTGTCGAAGCTCAAATAGCTCAGTTTGGTTTTGCCGGGCGCGTACGCCTCGTTGAAGGCGGCGAAAAGCGGCAGGAGTCTGTCGCCAATGCCCTCAATGTTCTTCCGGCCGAACCCGACGACATTGTGCTGGTCCATGACGCAGTACGCCCCCTCATTGACGCGGCCACCATTGAGCGCACCATCGACGCCGTCGCTGAATATGGCGCCGCCATCGTTGGCATGCCCGCGGTCGACACCATCAAGCAGGTGGAGCGCACGGCGCACGGCGCCCTCATTACGGCAACCATCCCGCGCGAATTCGTGGTGCAGGCGCAAACCCCCCAGGGCTTCCGGTTTGGTCTGCTGCAAAAGGCCTTCGCGGAGGCCACGGAGGACGGATTCGTAGGCACCGACGAAGCTTCACTTCTGGAACGCGCAGGCATTCCGGTGGCCGTAGTTCATGGTTCTCAGGTTAATCTGAAGATTACCCAGCCGGGCGACCTGGAACTGGCCGAGTTCTATCTGAAGCAGCGCACCCACTGAAGACAGGCGGATTCTCCACTCTGCTCACAGCCTGAATTCGCGTATCTTAGATACAGTCATCCACGCGGGCCAATCACGTGGGCCGGGGACACGAAAGATGGACACACGCATCGGATTTGGCTATGACTCACACGAATTCAAGCCGGGCGTTCCTTTACGCCTGGGCGGAATGACTGTCGAGCATCCTGAGGGTCTGGCCGGCCACTCCGATGGCGATGTGCTGCTCCATGCCGTGACGGACGCACTGTTGGGCGCGGTGGCAGCGGGCGACATTGGCAGCTTTTTCCCGCCCGGCGATCCGCGATGGAAAGACGCTGATTCCGCTATCTTTGTCAATCTCGCTCTCGAAGAGCTCCAGCATGCCGGCTATCGCATCATCAACGTTGACACCACCCTAATCCTCACCGCACCAAAAATCGGACCAATCGCGCCCGAGATGCGCGCCCGCCTCGCCGACCTTCTCTGCATTGAAATTGACCAGGTCAGCATCAAAGCGAAAACCCCCGAGGGCCTCAATCTCGACAACGTCGCGCAGTGTCATGCCATCGCTCTTGTTGAAAAAGTGCAGGAGCCCGATGAGCTGAAGAGCATGAGCGAAGTCATCGAAAGCCAGCGGCAGCTCGAAGACGTGGTTGACGACCTGCTGAGCTCGGTGCATGGCGTTCAAAAGCGCCGCGTCATCCAGCCCGTGTACGACACCGAGGACATTACCTGAGCGAGAGGATCGCCAGGCGCACCCTGCTTCGCGTGCTATGGATCCGGCACTCCAATGGCGTAGGATCTGCTCACCAACCGGCACGAAAGTTGGCCCTTCAAGTGAGGCTGGGCTACCACCAGTCGATTCCGGATGAGCAGTGGATTGACGCAATTATCCGACGTTGAGCGTCTTGAGAAGACTGCGCGGCTCGCGGAGGATTTTTTCCTGCAGCAGCGAGATTGCGTAGATGAGCTGCTCGGGGCGGGGCGGGCAGCCTGGCACATAGACATCAACGGGAACGAACTGGTTGACGCCCTGCACGAGCGCGTAGTTGTTAAAGACGCCGCCGGAAGTGGCGCACGCGCCCATGGAAATGACCCACTTGGGTTCAGGCATCTGGTCGTAGAGACGGCGGAGCACGGGCGCCATTTTTTGCGAAACACGGCCGGCGACGATCATGAGGTCAGATTGACGGGGCGACGGCCGGAAAACCTCGGCGCCGAAGCGTGCGATGTCGAATCGGGACGCGCCCATGGACATCATCTCAATGGCGCAGCAGGCGAGGCCGAAGGTCATGGGCCAAACTGAGTTTTTGCGGATCCAATTGACTGCAAAGTCGAGAGAAGTGAGGAAGACACCCTCTGGCTGTTCATAGCCGTAGTCCACTTCTCTCACTTTGAGGCGATTCTTGGCGCTGCTCTCGAGGTTGCCAAAGAGATATCGATCCCGCTCAACGATAGCCGCCATACCCTCATCATACGCCCCTGGCTTTGTCTCTTTCCCCTCCCAAGGGAACGGCCGAATCTGATAAAGTCAAAGCCGCTCAGGGGCAAGTCGGGCAAGCAATGTTTTGCTTTTCTCATGTATCTTTATAGCGTCTTTATTCCTTTTGATTTATTAAGGAGGTTTGGGCGCACAATCCAAACCTCAACTCACTTCATCAGGTGCCGGTTTTTGTGCAATCGTTTGCCGGAAGCTATAAAATGTGCATCGCCTTTGTTTGCAACGTGGTTGCAAGTTGTTCGAGTTCCCAAGTTGGAGGCGCCTTCAGGCGCAGTCGGAAAATCTGGAGCAGAAAGTACATGTTTTGCAGTCGATTCCTCAAGCTCTATCTATTGTTCTTTTTCACGACTGTTCTCGGATTGAACGCAACGGCGCTGGCCCAAGGCGCATCCTCACCTCCTTCCGCGTCGGCCCCGGTGACCCAGGCGCAGATCGAAGCTCTACAGCAGGCTGTACAGAGTGCGCAGTCGGCCGGCGACAACGCATGGATGCTGACCTCGGCCGCGTTGGTGCTGTTGATGACCGGGCCAGGGCTGGCGCTGTTTTATGGTGGGCTGGTTCGTAAGAAGAACATCTTGGGCACCATGATGCAGAGCTTTGCCATGATGGCCCTGGTGACCATTCTGTGGGCGATTGTGGGCTATTCACTGGCCTTCGGCCACGGTAATCTCTTCGTCGGCGGGTTCGAGCACCTGTTCCTCAAAGGCGTTTCGCTAAATCCTAATCCTGATTACGCTGGCACGATCCCCGAGCAAACATACATGATCTACCAGTTGATGTTTGCCATCATTACGCCGGCACTCATTACGGGCGCGTTCGCCGAGCGCATGAAGTTCAGTGCGATGGCGCTTTTCCTCTCGTTTTGGTCGCTGCTGGTTTACTGTCCGATGGCCCACATGGTATGGGGCGTGGGCGGACTATTTAACGCGTCCGGCACGCATCTTCCGAGCCTGGATTTTGCCGGCGGAACGGTAGTGCACATTACGAGCGGCGTTTCGGCGCTGCTGTGCGCGCTGTATATCGGCAAGCGCATCGGGTACCCACAGACCGCTATGCCGCCGCACTCACTGGTGCTGAGTTTTATCGGGGCTTGCCTTTTGTGGGTGGGCTGGTTCGGATTCAATGCAGGCAGCGCAGTGGCTGCCAACGCGCTGGCGACCAGCGCTTTTGTGAATACTCATTTTGCGACGGCGGCCGCGGCGCTGGGATGGACGATCTTTGAGTGGTTTCACAACGGCAAGCCGACGGCCCTCGGTGCCATCTCGGGCGCGGTAGCCGGGCTGGTGGCTATTACACCTGCCTCGGGCTTTGTGCAGCCATTTCCGGCGTTGCTGATCGGGCTGGCCGCAGGATTCTTCTGCTCGTTCATGGTGTTCAAGGTGAAGAGCCTGTTTGGCTACGACGATTCGCTCGACGCATTTGGCGTTCACGGCGCAGGAGGAACTCTAGGCGCCATACTGACTGGTGTTTTCGCCACCTTCGCCATCAACCCAATCTTCGGCAAGGGCGTGCCCACGGGCGGCGTGGACGGGCACTGGGGCCAGGTTTTGAACCAGTTGGCTGCAGTGGGCATGGCGTGGGTCCTTGCAATTGTGGGCACGCTGATACTGCTCTTTCTAGTGGACAAGACGGTTGGACTGCGGCTTGCGCCCGAGCATGAGCATGAAGGTCTGGATGTTTCACAGCACGGCGAGGAAGGGTACGACTACGAGGCGACGTAAAGAAAGAGAACAGGGAAAAGCCAAAAGAGAGTGGGGACGCCGGAGTGGTGGCTCCACGGGGTGCAAGCTTTGTGGTCAGATTGGTGCCCCGCAAAAGTTTGATTCAGGAGAGGCGGTCAAAGGGCCGCCCTGCCTGATAGGCTATCGAACGAGGAAGTTCTGCTTATGCTGAAGATTGAAGCTGTTCTGCAACCCTCAAAACTGGATGCCGTAAAGGATGCGCTGCTGGAAGCAGGCATTGAGGGCATGACGATTCTTGAGGCCCGGGGCCACGGCCGCCAGAAGGGTCACACCGAGTTCTATCGTGGGCGCGAATATACGGTTGACCTTCTCCCCAAGGTGAAGATCGAGATGGTGGTGCACGACGATCTGAAGGAGAAAGCGATTCAGGCAATCGTTGGCGCAGCCCGCACCGGCCGCATCGGAGACGGCAAGATCTTCATCAGCCGCATTGACGAAGCCATTCGTATCCGCAACGACGAGCGCGGCGAGAACGCGCTGTAGCGGTCGGTGCGCCCGAATCGGCGCGCCAGATTGCGTTCTCCAGGCGCGGCGACTTGTTATTTAGCACCAAGCGAGTCACCAACTTTTCGCGCGGTCACGCTCAACGCCTTTCCGGCCGCATGCAGCGCCATTGAAATGCCGTTGCGGGTGCTCCCGGATGCGCCGGCGAGCGCCTTGCCTGTCCTGTTGTCCGCCAGATCCAGGGCGGTATCTGTGGCTCGGCCGCTCGTCGCTACTGCGCCCAGAGCGCTGTTCCCATTGCGGACAACGGACTGGAAAGGCTGTCTCTCAGGATTCGCCCATGCGATTCTCGCTACAGCCAGCTGGTCCACGCGAGCCACTAAGGCATCAGGAAAATCGCTGCGGTCCATCTTCACGGCCAAAGTCCATTCCGGTGAACCTGTCCAGACTGCTCCGTTCATGGGAACTGCCACTTCGCCCAGGTTGATGATTTTTGGGGAAGCCAAGGGCGTCAGCGCGCGGCAATCGTCTCCACCGCAGCCGTGCACGCAGAAAACTTCGCTCAGAAAAGAGGCATGCTTGCCTCGCGAAATCCAGACCTGCGGCCCGTGCGACTCGGCATTGAGGGTGGCTGCACGCGCGATCTGGCTGGCATCGCAGACTGTATCCTCATGGGCAGCGGCGTACCAATACAGTGCCTTCCATTGAAGGTCGTCGTCATGATTCAACAGTACGGATACGTGCTCCCAGTCCAGATTGTGCCCCTTCTCGCCACAGTCCTTACGCCAGAGGTGGTAGTAGTGCAATTCCACTTGATCGGCGTGGCCTGTTCGTGGAAACACCTGTCCATAGATGGTGCCGTTGTCTTCCTTAACTGTGGGCTGGGCGACCATTGGCACAAATTCAGCCGGCCGCACTGAGCAATCATCGCTGCTGGCCATAAACTGCGGCGCAAATTGCGTGAGAAGCGCATTCTCCAGTACATCGCTCAGTCCGTCGTGATCGCTGTCCAGAGCCGTCTGAGGCGCGGTCGTCTGGGCTGAAGTCATCGACAGGTAGATAACAAGCACGCCGAAAGGGAGCAGAAAGCGCATGGCTCATGGTACTCCTCTAGCGACAGACATCACTGAGAAAGGGCAACATCCGCTCGTGGCGTTGATTGTTTATGCTAGAGAGCGGGGCGAGCATGGCCGGCCCGCCGTCCAATTCAAGGAGCAACTTGATGCATCCCCGCCTTTCATCTGTCGCACGACTATCGATTGCTGTTTTCGCGATTGGGACCGTCCTTGGTTTCTCATCCCGCAAGCTCTCTGCGCAGGACACACGGACTGTCATCGAGCCGTTCTTTCCCCAGCTCTGTACCACGGTTGACGCGCAGTTGCAGGCCGATGGCCGGTCCTTGCCGGCTGCCGACGAGCAAAAGCTGGATACGGCGCGCATTCAGAAGGCTATCGACAAGTGCGGCAGGGGACGAGCCGTAATGCTGCACGTGAATGAGAAGAACAACGCTTTTTTGAGCGGGCCGCTGGAGCTGAAGCCGGATGTGACGCTGATCATCGGCCTGGGCGTGACACTGTTCGCGTCGCGCGATCCGGCGCTCTACGCAGTCTCGCCGGGGAGCTGTGGCATTGTGAGTCATGGACCGGGACCACGTGGATGCAAGCCATTGATCTCAGTTAACCACGCGCCAAACTCGGGGATTATGGGCGACGGCGTAATTGACGGCCGTGGCGGTGAGAAGATGCTGGGCAGCGAATACTCGTGGTGGGATCTGGCTGAACAGGCGAGGGCCGGCGGCGGACAACAGGTATTCCGCCTGGTGGTGGCCAACGACTCGGACAACTTTACGATGTATCGAATCACGCTGAGGAACTCGCCAAACTTTCATGTCGTGTATAACCATGGCGACGGGTTCACTGCGTGGGGCGTGAAGATTGATACGCCGCAGCGGCTGGCGCGCAACACCGACGGCATCGATCCCGGCGATGGCGCGAAGAATGTAACCATAACGCACAGCTTTATCCGCGCGGGCGATGACAATGTCGCCATCAAGGGCGGGGCGGGTGGCGCCACAAACATGACGATCAGCCACGATCATTTTTACTGGGGTCACGGCATGTCGATCGGCAGCGAGACGTATGGTGGGGTAAGCAAGATCCGCGTTTTCGATCTTTCGCTGGATGGGCCAGACAACGGTATCCGTATCAAGTCGAACGGATCGCGGGGTGGCCTGACCGAGGACGTGGCTTACGACGATGTGTGCATCCGCAACTCGCCAAACCCGATCACGCTGGACACGGCATATTCTGCGAATGGACCGCTGCAGGGCAACTCGCCGCCCAGTATGCGCGACATTACGCTGCGTAGTGTGCGCGTGTCGGGCGGCGGGAAGATCACATTCAACGGCTACAGCGAAACGCACCGGATTGGGGTGACACTGGACGGCGTGCAGATCACCGACAGCGCGAAATATGCGTACGTATTCAAGCACGCTGACATCACGCTGGGACCGGACGCGACGAATCTTCAGTTGCCCGCAGGCGAGGATGCAACGGTCCGAGGCAAGCCGGCGGAAGGCGCATCGGCATCGTGCGTGGACAAGTTTGTGCCGTTTCCGCAATAGGCGGGAAAGGGCAGGCATTCACGGAATCGGATTTGTGAAGTCCCTGGGCGGCGTCAGGGATGCGCCGGGGATGATGACAGGAGCGACGCCGATATCCTTGCAGGTCATGGGCGGCGGGAATGTGTTCACCGCCGAGTCGGGTATCTCCGCTTCTGATGCGGAGATCCGTGGCTTGCTGCCAGCGAGGCGCGCCGGATCGAATCCTCCGAGCAGATCGGTAAGGCGGGGGTTGGTGTCGCGCGGGCCTTTGGGCAGATAGGGTTTTTCGTCGGGAAGCGATGCCAACGACGGCAGATCAAATAGCACGTCGAGGAATTTTACAAACGAGACGTGGTCGCCGGGGTCCGAGACTACGCCGCCTGACTTGGCATATGGCGAAACGAGGATGAGGGGGACGCGCGGCCCATCTCCGCAGGGCTCCTTGTCGGGGCAGGTCCCGAATTGGGGCGGAGGCACGTGGTCGTAGAAGCCTTCGGAGTCGTCCCAGAGAATGATGATTGCCGAGTCGTTCCAGTACGGGCTGTGGGCGATGGCATTCACGATCTTGGCCACCAGCGATTCAGAGATCTGCGAATCGGAGTAGCCGGGGTGGTCGTCGTCGCCAAGGACTTCGAGGGCGCTGGGGTTGGTGGGTTTCCAGCCGAATGGATTCTGCTGACCGCCCTTGACGAAGACGACGCTCCGCGCGGGCAGCTGCCGCTTTTCTATCACAGAGAAGAAGTCAAGCAAATCGTGTTCGCCTTTCCACATCGACTCATTCTGGCGAACGTAGCCGAAGTACTGCGGAGCGTTGTGGTGCGGGATGTAGGCGGGATGGTCATTGCCTTGGCCGTCACCGAAACCCTCCTGATACCAGGCCCATGGGACTGAATTATGGTCAAGGCGTGCGAGTTCGCCGATGTCATCTTTCACGTCGTCGGTGTCAACCTTCGCTTCAGGAGCTTCGCGTCCCGACAAGGTGAGCATCAACGTGGCGTAGGTTTGGTCGAACTGGTGCGCGCCACGCTCCTCGTACGTGAATGCATAGGGGCCGAAGTCGGGATCCGCATCGCTCACCACGGGCTCGCCTGCGCCGAATGTCGACCTGAAGGCCTCATCGGGATGACGCGCCAATTGAGTCTGTCCAGCCTGGCCCGCAATGAGTTCGATATTGCCCGGAGTGGAGGGCCCGTACATAGCCTGAAAAATGTGGTCGTAGATCGTAAAGTGATGGGCGTACATCCAGAGGAATGGGATCGTGGAGCAGTCCTCGTGCGCCATGGTGAGCATGCCTACCTGCCGGGCGAACCCTGGGCTGGCGCCCGAATTGGCAACAAGATTGTCTTCTTCCCACGAGACGAAGTGATCCATGCGCCCGGCATCGGCTTTGGCGAGGAGTGCGGTGCGGGAGTGGTCGGCGTCGGCGGAGTCCGCAGCCTTCAGCAGGAAGGGAGTGACCCATGTGTGGCCGATCGAATCGTACTGGCGAAATCCGTGGGCGCGGGCCTCAGCCGTGGCCAAGTTATCAACGCCAGGGAATGACCCGAAGTACGAGTCGAATGAGCGGTTTTCCTGATAGATCACAAAGACGTGATGGATGCGCGCGCGCAGGTGGTCAATTAACTGTTGCCGCGATTCCGACGCGGAGCGCTGCTGCGCCGCGAGGTTCGCTCCAACGCCAAAAAGTGCGCAATTCAGGATGAAAGCGGCGGCCATCCGGAGGCTCCTGGGCTGACTTCCACTGCGCGGGCTGAAAATTGGCAAAATCGACTCCAATGATGGCGAGAACAGGCTGACCGATCGAGTCAGTACGCATTTTCAATCGGTACCAGATTGTTATAACGGCGCAGGATGAGGGCCTAGGTTAAAACTCTGTTACTTCGACAAATGCAGACGCGCAGAGTCGCTCAGAAACTGCTGGGCCAGTCCTGCCAATGCCAGGTGAGGAACTTCAAACGGCCAGACTTCTACCGCTCTGCGAGACCCAAAAGGTCCCATTTGTCGCCGGCATCGCTTATGCTTGTAACAATTCCTTCTTGCTGCGGCAGGCCCAGCAGACAAACCTATGAATCCAGTTGTTTTGGCGGTCGACGATCTCCGGGATCAGTATCTCAAAGAGATGGCGCTCGTGCGCCAGACCTGCGAGCGCACCGGAGATGGGACCGCCGCGATAAGGCGACGGTCGGCCGTGGTGGATCGCACTCTGATCGAGATGTGGCGGCGGGCCTTCGCGGGGCTGCCCCCGCAAAATGCAGCCTTGCTGGCCATGGGAGGTTACGGCCGCAAGGATCTTTTCCCTTATTCCGACATCGATGTGCTCTTTACTTTTGCTGACGAGAAGACCGAGGAGCAGTCGCGCGAAGCTGTGAGGGCCATCATCCAGGGCATGTGGGACATCGGTCTGCGGGCTAGCCCCAGCTCGCGCAACCTAAAGGAAGCGGGCCGTTTCGATCCTGACAATCTCGAATTCACGCTTGCGACGTTGGATCGCCGGTTCCTGGCCGGGCAGTTCCCCTTATATCAGCAATTACATCAGGTGATCTTCCCCGGCCTGGTGCTGAGCGAGTGGACGACGATCACACAGAAGCTGAGCGAAATTGCCCGCGCGCGTCATGCCAAGTACGGCAACACAATTTTTCATCTGGAACCCAACCTGAAAGATTGCCCCGGCGGATTGCGCGACTATCATCTTGCCGTCTGGTTTGCGGTGCTCTTCCATTTAAAGGAGACCAAGGAATGGCCACGACAGCGCGGTGGAGTGTTCCAGAGCGCCCGTGGAGACGCCGAGGCTGCCTTCGATTTCCTGGCTGCCGCTCGATGTTTTCTGCACTTTCGCCACGGACGTGACGATAATACTCTCGATTGGCAGTCGCAGGACGAGGCTGCAGCCAGTTCGATCGGGCTGGAAACGAGAGGCACGGCCGATCCTTCGTACTGGATGCGCACGTACTACCGGCATGCCCGCGTGATTTATCGCCGGGCCGTGCTGCTGATGGAGCATTTGCCGGCGCCGGTCAGCTTTTATCGACAGTTTCGCAGGCGGCGCACGCCGATTGCCGGAACAGATTTTCTGCTCGACCAGGGGCGCATCGACATACAACCGGGCGGCCAGTTCAACGACACAGCTGCGATTCTACGCATTTTTTCGCTGATGGCCACGCACGGCTACACGCTTTCGCAGGCCGCGGAAGATCGAATCACCGACGCGCTTCCGGTGCTGGCCATCTCGATACCGGAGGGACCGTATCTGTGGAATGCGCTACGCGAAGTGTTGGTGGGACCCCATGCCGCGCACGCGCTGAGAACGATGCACGCGCTGGGTGTGCTGGAGATGCTGATTCCGGAATTTCACGGCATTGATGCGCTGGTAATTCGCGATAGCTATCACCGCTACACCGTGGACGAGCACACCTTTCTTGTGATTGATAATGTCCATAGCCTTCGCCAGCCCGGCAACGAACACGAGCAACGGTTGGCGCAACTACTCCCGGAGATCGACCGGCTGGATCTCTTCTTCTTAGCGCTCCTGCTGCATGACACAGGGAAAGGACGCCGCACCGGCGAACATTCGCAGCAGAGTGTGGAGCTTTCCGACAGTTTTTTGGCGCGGCTGGACTTTGATGCCGAGGAGCGCGAATCGATTCTCAAGCTGATTCGCCTGCATCTGGAGATGTCGTCGGCGATGCGGCGCGATATTTTCGATCTGGACAATATTCGGGCATTTTCCGAGAAGATCGGCAGCCCGCAAATGTTGAAGATGCTGACGCTGATGACCTTTGCTGACATAAAAGCAGTGAATCCAGACGCCCTGACACCATGGAAAGCAGAAAACTTATGGCAGTTCTATATGTCCACTTCGAACTTCATGGACCGATCGGTAGACGAGGCGCGTTATCACGCGGCGATCGATCCTACGTTGCTCAATCGCATCCGCTCAATGGTTCCTGCTGGGCAGCATGACGCGCTCAAGCAATTTCTTGAAGGACTGCCGCAACGATATCTGCAAACCCGGCTGCCCGAACAGATTCGCAATCATTTTCAAATGGCATTGAACCTCGATAAGGACGCGGTGCAACTGGATTTGCGCCCGACTCGCCAGCTTTTCGATCTAACGGTGATTACGCGCGATCGCACGAGACTGTTCGCGGACGTGGCGGGTGTACTGGCGGCCTGGGGCATGAATATTATCCGTGCGGGAGCTTACTCGAACGATGCCGGCGTGATTGTCGACAGCTTTCTCTTCTCCGACGTATTCAGGACGATTGAGTTGAACCCGAGCGAAAAGGAAAGATTTCTGGCCAACGTCCATGAGGTTGTGGCACAGAAAGTCTCGGCACATCAGCTTCTCGAAGCACGCCGTCATTTGAATCATCCCGGCAATCTGAAGGTGGAAGTTTCTACCAGGCTTGAATTTGATTCAGAGTCGTCGAGCCACTCCACGCTGCTGCAGGTTGTGGCGCAGGACTTGCCTGGGCTTCTGCGGCAGATTGCGCTGACGCTCAGCTCGCACCAGTGCGACATCAAGGTTGCGCTGATCGACACCGAGGGCGAGACAGCCATCGATGTGTTCTACTTGACGAGCCAGGGCGAAAAGCTCACACAAGGGGCACAGCAGATTCTGGCGAAAGATTTAACAATGGCTCTTGAGTCGATGCGCATGCCTGTTGCCTAACGGTGTCGGACCGCGCACTTCAGGCTGCACCCTGCCCGCCCAAATCCTCCAACTTAGGCCGCATTCTTTTGCACAAGATATTCGTCGAGCAGAACTGCGACCAGCACGGCCGTGGGAATGGCGACCATGGCGCCGAGTATCCCTTCGAAAGCGGAGCCGAGCATGAGGGCGGCGAAGATGGCGAGGGCGGGAAGATTCACGCGGTTCTTCATGATGTGGGGAACCAGCCAGGAGTTTTCAAGCTGGAGATAGACCACGTAGAAGATGGCGACGCCCAGCACGCGGCCCCATGAGTCGATGGCAGCGACCAGGATGGCGATTACGATGGAGACGGCAGCTCCCAGAACGGGAACGATATTGAGCAGGCCGGTGATGACTCCGAGCGCGTAGGCATAGCGCACACCCAGAGAAACATAAACGATCGTGCTTGCGAGGCCGAGGACGAGCATGAGGCTGGCCTGGCCGAGCAGCCATCGCTGCATGCGGACGGCTGCGGACTGTAGCGCCTCGTCGAGGCGTTTGCGCGGTTGCGGCGAAAGGAATGAAAGGAACCAGCGATAGGCGCCCTCGCCCTCCAGGATGAAATAAAGCGTGAGCACAAAGCCGGCGAGGATCTGGACCAGCGCCCCTGCCCAGCTTTTGAGCGAGTGCAAGAGAAAGGTGGCCGTGTTGCTCAATGCTTCTTGCACCCACGAGGTGAGCTGCGCCGAGTTGAGGCGGTCGGCAAAAGGAATTTCCTTGAGCTTGGCGAGCGCCTGCGGGATGCGGGTGGGCAGATCGACGTCAAGGTTCTGAATATCGCGGATGACGGGCGGGAAAGCAAGGAATCCAAAGCCCGTGAGTGCGCCTGCCACAGCCAGGAGGAGAATAAGGATGGCCAGTGAGCCGTGAAAAGGCTGCCACCTGCCGATCCGCATGCGCGAGGTGGCGCGCACTACCGGCGTGAGAACGACGGCGAAGAGCGCTGAAACGTAGAAGAGCACCAGAACGCCACGGACGAGCCAGGCCGCATAGAGTACAAGAGCCAGTGCGAATGTGAAAGCGATGTGACCGCGAATGCTTAGGGTCTGTGAATGTCGCGTCATGCAGTGCGTTCCTTACGCGCAAACATGCTGGCCTGCCGATTTGCAGCCCGGCCCGGATTCTTTACTGATCCCCGCTCAGGATGGATCCGACAATGCCGCCCAGTAGTCCACCTCCCACAGCACTTGCCGGCGTTGAAGCCGCCTCAGGATGCGGCAGGTATTCGTAGATCTGATGAGCGAGACGCGAAATGGGCAGTGTCTGCAACCAGACCGTGCCCGGGCCCATCATCTCAGCCAGGAAGAGGCCGTCGCCGCCGAAGATCATGTTCTTGATGCCGGGGACCATGGTGATTTGAAAGCCGACGGACGATTGAAATGCGCCAATGTGGCCCGGATGGACGCGCAGCACTTCGCCGGGCTGAAGAGTTTTCTGGACGAGTTCGCCGGAGAGCTCAAGCCATGCAGTCCCAGCGCCACTGAGACGTTGCAGGAAAAATCCTTCCCCGCCAAAGATGCCTGCGCCCAGCGATTGCTGGAAGCCAAGAGTGATAGTGACCTGAGGCGTGGCACAGAGGAAACCGTGGCGATGAACCATATAGTCGATTCCCTGCCCCAGTTCGACGGGCACAATGTGGCCGGGAACCTTGGTAGCAAAAGAAACGACGCCCTGGTATTGGATGGCGCGATATTCCGTCATGAAGATGCTGGCACCCGCGACGGCGCGTTTGAACACGCCAAAGATGCCGCCGCCACCACCCATTTGTGTGTGCGTGGTCATCTGGATGGATGCTGTCATCCAGGAAAGCTCTCCACTCTCTGAAAACACGCTCTCATTGGGATCGAGCAGAACTTCGAGCACCGGCATGGTTGTTCCCTGGATTCGGGCCTGCATAAGGTCTCCTCCTTGTTAGAGGACAGTGTAACTGGCGAGAGCACGGAGCAGGGAGCAGCCAATAGGGCGTTGGGCGTAGGAATTGAAAATCAACGGGAATCCCGGTGGGCGATAACGTTGTCCTTGATGCGATCGTAGACATTGCTGGGGAGCACGCCGCGATCGAGCAAATCCTGCTTGGTGCGGTAAGGGCGAAACCGGATGATGCGTCCGGCCCAGGTCTGCGTCATACCCGGAACTTTGAGGAGTTCGGCGGTGCTGGCGTGGTTGATATCAATGCGTGCCTCGGGCGGCGGAGGCGTGCGGGGTTTCGGTGCCGCCTGGGCGTGCTGAGATTGGGACAACGCTCGGTATGTAGAGGCGAGACATGCCAGGCAGAGGGCGAGAATGACAGCGCGAACGGCTGTGGATCGATTTGGGATGCGCATGGCCCGGGCCTCCAAAAACAAGTCTATTCATGGATGGATCGCAGGGCCAGAAAGAGGCGGCAACGGCTCTGCAATTTGGCAGCAGATTTGCGAGAATAGGATCGTGGCAAATTCACCCGCCGTTTCCCCCATAGACGGTTCGCCGCGCGCCGGTTTCTTTACCAAAACGAGGCTGCTGCTTCTTTTTGTCCTGCTGGCCCTGCTGGCAGTGTGCATCGTTATCTCGTGGACCACGCGCGGCGCGATGGCTTTCATCCACGGCAGAAACGGGGCCCATGGCACCGGCGCCGGCCAAAGCCTTGTAAATCTGCAACCTTGGCAGACGGCGCAGGCACTGGCGCCGATGGCCGTGAGCGCCGAGGAAAATGAGTGCGCGCGCGATGCGGAGCGGCTGGCGGACCACGAAGTGGACCAGGCATTTGCGGCGGCACTGCGCCAGGCGCGCCTGGACGCGCAGCACAGGCCGCTCACCGGCGAAGCGCAGGCGCTTTCACAGAAGATTGCCCAACTGCAGCAATTGAAGCAGCAGGACCAGGCTTTTGTGGATAACCTGACGGCGCAGGTGAACGGAGCGAAGGGCACGGGCAAAAGTGCCAATCAGCCAAGTTCTCCAGGCGACGACCTGGAAGTGGCCAAGGCACAACTGGGACTTGATACCGATGAGCTGGCCGATGCACAGCGCGAGCTGGCTCGCGCGTCCGGCGATCACAGCGGAGAGATCCAGGATGAATTGGCGGCGCATGAAGCATCGATGCAGAAGTACGACAATGAGGTGGCGACCGGGCAGACCGCCGTAATCTCGGTCAAGCGCAACCACACTCTGGCGTCGCGCATCGAGGCTTGGTTCAGCCAGCGCGATCGCCAGGACCTCGTCGATCAGGCGCTGCAGGATGCGCAAAACGATGTGCAGGCACTAAGCGCGCAGTACAAAGCGCTTGAGGCGAAAGCCAACGTGGCAGAGGCGGCAGGCGCTGGGGAGGATCGTACAACTCATCTGGCTGACCTGAAAGACCGCAGCATCGAGCGCCAGATCCTCACCATCGACGACGACCGCATTCAGACCGAGCAACAGCTTGCGGCGGTCTATCAAAAGTGGTCGGCGCAGGTGAAGCTGCAACACCAAATTGTGCTGCATCTGATTCTGGGCTCGTCGATGGTTATTCTCTTCATCCTGATAGGAATGGTTGTGTGCGACACGTTGGTGCGGCATCTGATGGCCCGGCCCGCAATAGAGCGGAGGCAGATGCGGACCCTGCGCAGCATTCTGGAATTGAGCATTCAAGTGCTGGGCGTTGTTCTCATCCTTCTGGTGATTTTTGGGGCGCCGCGAGAGACACCAACAATTCTGGGACTCGCTACGGCAGCTCTCACGATTGCATTGCAGGACTACATTCTGGCGTTTCTGGGCTGGTTTGTTCTGATGGGCAAGAATGGTATTCATGTGGGCGACTGGGTAGAGATCAACGGCGTAAGCGGCGAAGTGACTGAGATCGGGCTGATGAGTACCACTCTGATTGAAACCGGCGGACTCGCCGATCAGGGCTTGCCAACCGGGCGGCGCATCAGCTTCATGAATGGCTTCGCGATCCGTGGGCAATACTTCAATTTTTCGACTGCGGGACAGTGGATGTGGGACGAAATCGAGGTGAAAGTGCCTGCATCCCTAGATATGCAACACGTGATGGAAGAGGTTCAGAAGGCCCTGGTGGAAGAAACGCAGGAAAACTCGCGCAGGGCTGAGCAGGAGTGGAGGCACGGAGAGCCGGAGGCGGCTTTGGCCCGATACGGCGCCAAGCCGGTGGTGAACCTGCGGCCTTCGAGTTCCGGAGCCGACCTGCAAATTCGCTACGTGACTTCTGCGTACGGACGTTTTGAGCTGCGCAACCGACTGTATCAACGCGCAGCGGAATTATTGCGCGAGCCTGTTGCGGCAAAGCAGTAGTCCTGATCAAGCTCCTGCTGCGATGCACTTGTCGAGCTGGGCAAGGACATGCGGCCACGCATTTTCGTGGCGCTTTTTTGATTCTTCGTCGGGGAATCCGGCATGCGTGAGGCGGAGCAATGCGCCGCTGTCTTTGGGTGTGAGTTCGACGGTTACGACGGTTTCCTCGCCTTTGGTAGCTGCGGTGAGCCATGTGAGCTCGATGCGCTGAGGGCACTCGAGATGCAGGAAGCGACCGTAGTGGGGATGACGCTCGCCCTGGAACTCGGTTTCAAAGAAATAGGCCGTGTCGACACGGGGCTGCATGAGTACGGAGCCGGGCACAGCAAACCAGCGGTCGAACTGTTCTGTCCAGGCGCGAAAGAGTCCATCGGCAGAGGCTTCCATTGCGCGTTCGCAGGTTAATGAATAGGGCCTGCTGGAAAGGTCGGGGTCGAGCGGGGCCAAGAGTCCTCCGATCTGGGTGCGACAAGACTAATTTGACACCATGAGGGGTTTGCCCGTAGGTTGGAAGTAGATGCAGAGTATCCGCCATCACGGTCATCACCATCATCATGGGACAACCATGCCGGCGGACTGCCATGGCCTGAAATAGACGGCCAGAGCGATCAGAAAGAAATAACCAAGCCCGCCGGCGATTGACGCTGGTGGGTTTTTTCGTGTTTGGACAAGAATTTCAACTTAGGACAGGAACGACGATGAGCGAGAAAACGGCGATGATTGATTTTGGGAAGATGGACGGCCTCGTGCCGGGAATTGTGCAGGACGCGAAGACGGGCGAGGTGCTGATGCTGGGCTTTTTGAACGAGATCAGCTATGCGAAGACGCAGGAGACCGGATTTGTGACCTTCTGGAGCCGCACCCGGCAGAAGCTCTGGATGAAAGGCGAGACGAGCGGCAACCGGCTGAAGGTGGTTTCGGCGGCGACTGACTGCGACAACGACACGCTGCTGTTTCGCGTGGAGGTGGAGGGCGACGGGCTGGTGTGTCACGAAGGCACGGTTAGTTGCTTCACGCGATCGATTGCGGCGGCTGCGTGGACGGAGGTGAACCGTGGGTAACAAGCTGAGGCTGGGCATCCCCAAAGGCAGTTTGCAGGACGCCACGATTGCGCTGTTCAAGCGAGCGGGGTGGAACATCTACGCGGACGGGCGGTCGTATTTCCCGTCGATCGACGATGCGGAGATCGATTGCATGCTCATTCGGGCGCAGGAGATGGCGCGGTACGTGGATCACGGCGTGCTGGATGCGGGGCTGACCGGTATCGACTGGGTGGTGGAGAGCGGCCTGGATGTGGAGAGCGTGACCACGCTGACCTATGCCAAGCAGAGCCGGCGCAAGGTGCGTTGGGTGCTGGCTGTCCCGGAGTCGAGCGGCTACCAAAAGGCCGAGGATCTGGAAGGCAAGATTATTGCGACAGAACTGGTGGAGACCAGCAAGCGTTACTTCGCCGCCAAGGGCGTCAATGTGAAGGTAGAGTTCAGCTGGGGCGCCACGGAAGTGAAGCCGCCCATGCTGGCCGATGCGATCGTGGAAGTGACCGAGACCGGTAGCTCCTTAAAGGCGAATCACCTGAAGATCATTGATACGGTAATGGAGAGCGAGACGCATTTGATAGCGAGCAAGGCTGCGCTTGCGGACGCGTGGAAACACCAGAAAATCGATCAGATTTCGACCATGCTGCGCGGCGCAATTGATGCGCAGTCGCAGGTTGGACTGATGCTGAACGTTAAGCGCGCCGATCTTGAGGCGGTGCTGGCTGTGCTACCGGCATTGAACTCCCCAACAATTTCGCAGTTGAGCAATTCGGAGTGGGTGGCAGTGAACACAATTCTCGAGGAGCGCATAGCGCGCGACGTGATTCCGCGCCTGAAGGCAGCGGGCGGCGCGGGGATTGTGGAGTATCCGCTGAACAAGGTTGTGCTGTAAGCGAGGCGCACGATGAAACTGATCCGGACCAAGGGGCGGGGCACGAGCCTGGCGGAGAGGACGTTGGCGGCCCTGGAAGGGCGTGGCAGCGCGGCACTGGACCACGTGCTGCCGGCGGTCAAACGCATCGTGGACGGTGTGCGGCGCGATGGCGATCGCGCGTTGCTGCGGTACGCGCGGAAATTCGATGGATTGGCTGGAGCGGGAAAACATGTGGATGCGCTGCGCGTGACACGCGAGGAGATGGCTGCGGCATGGAAAGCTCTCGATCGAGCGATGCGCGACGCGCTGACCACGGCGGCCAACCAGATTCGCAGTTTTGCCGAGAAGCAGCTGCCGCGGTCGTGGAAGGATTCGCCGGTTGCCGGATTGACGATAGGGCAAGTGGTGCGGCCGCTGAGTTCGGTCGGGTGCTATGTACCGAGCGGCAGACATCCGTTACCTTCGACGCTGTTGATGACAGCGATTCCCGCGCACGTCGCGGGGGTTAAGCGGATCGTGGTTGTTTCACCGAAGCCGGCGACCGAGACGCTGGCTGCCGCGCATCTGCTGGGAATCACGGAGTTCTACCGGCTGGGCGGGGCCCATGCCGTGGCCGCACTGGCCTATGGAACGGCGAGCCTGCCGCGCGTGGACAAGATTGTAGGGCCGGGAAATCTGTATGTGACCGCGGCCAAGCGGATGGTTGCATTCGATTGCGCGATCGATATGTTGGCGGGGCCAACCGAGATCGTGGTGACGAGTGAACACGGTAATGCCGTCGAGATCGCGAGCGACCTGGTGGCGCAGGCAGAACACGATCCGGAGGCGCTCGCCGTATTTGTGACGACACGCGAAGAACTGGCGCAGGCGGTGATCGCGGAGGCGAAGGAGCGGAGCCGCGAGAATCCTGTGGCGCGTGAGAGTCTCGATCGCAACGGCGTGGCAATTGTTGCGGAATCAGTGGAGGAGGCACGACGGATCACGAATCGGCTGGCGCCGGAGCATTTGACAGTGGATGCGGCGAGTGATGTGAAGTGGGTGGAGAATGCGGGGTCGGTGTTTGTGGGGCAATGGTCGGCGCAGCCCCTGGGCGACTATATCTCGGGGCCGAATCACACACTTCCTACAGGCGGCATGGCGCGCGTGCGCGGCGGATTGAGCGTGAATGACTTTGTGAAGCTGATGACTGTGCAGGAATACTCGAGGCAGGGCGTACGCGACCTGGGACCCAAGGCTGTGTTGCTGGCAGAGGCGGAGGGATTGACTGGACATGCCGAAGCGATTCGCGTGCGCCACTTGCGGTGCGGCAGCCGCGGCTTACGCCGCCGAGACCCACGTAGAACCTCAAGAAGGAGAAGAAGTGCCTAACGTTTCTACGACGGTAACCCCTGCGCCGCGTGCGCGAGTCCAGGCGATGATGGAATATCACCCGCCGCTAGGAAGCCGCGATGCGCTACGGCTGGACTTCAACGAGAACACGCTGGAGTGTTCGCCGCGAGTGCGAGAGGTGCTTGCGAAGATTTCGGCCGGCGCGCTGACGCGCTATCCCGAGCGCGAGCCGGTGGAGGCATTCGTCGCAGCGAAGCTGGCGTTGCACGCCGAGCAGGTGGCGCTGACGAATGGCGTGGACGAGGCGATTCATGTTTTGTTTGAGACATTCCTCGACGATGGCGATGAACTTCTACTGCCCGTGCCTACTTACACCATGTACCAGGTTTATGCATCGGCGACGGAAGCGCGCGTCGTGACGGTGCAGGCGGCGGGTGATTTGCAGTTTCCGTTTGAGCAGCTGATAACGGCGATCACGCCGCGGACCAAGGTAATTGCGATCGCGAATCCCAATAGCCCGTCGGGGTCGGTGGCCACGCGAGAGCAGTTGCTGGAGCTGGCGCGGCGCGCGCCGCAGGCTGTGCTGATGGTGGATGAGGCGTACTTCCACTTCTACGGCGAGACGTTGATGGACCTGGTGGGTGTTGTACCGAACGTGGTTGTGGCGAGGACATTCTCGAAGGCATATGGCCTGGCAGGATTGCGGTTGGGATTACTCGCTGGACCGGTGGATCTTATGCGCTGGGTGCGCCGCGTGCTTTCGCCGTACAGCGTGAATTCACTAGCGCTGGCGTGCCTGCCGGCGGCGATGGAAGACACAGCATATCTCGACTGGTACGTCGGCGAAGTGCTGGCGGCGCGAGCAGAGTTTGAAAAGGCGCTGGATGCGGTGGAGATGCGGCACTGGCCGAGCCGGACGAATTTTGTGCTGGTGGAGATTGGCGCGCGGCATAAAGAGTTTGTGGAGCGGATGCGGGCTGCTGGAGTTCTGGTGCGCGACCGGTCGAGCGATCCAGGGTGTGACGGACGGGTGCGCATCACGATTGGAACGCGAGAACAAATGAAGAAGGCAGTAGTAGCGCTACAGGATGCGCTGGCTGCGTTGCGGAGCGGAGGCGAAGCGCGATGACGACGAAGAAGATCTCGAAGAAAAAACGAGACGCGCGCACACGTAGCGCGACGATAGCGCGCGTAACGACAGAGACGAAGATCGAGCTGGAACTGACCATCGAAGGAAAGGGTCAATACGAGGTTTCTACCGGCATTCGATTCTTCGATCACATGCTGGAGTTGTTTACGCGGCATGGGGCCTTCGATCTGGAATTGAAGTGCAACGGCGACCTGGATGTGGATCAGCACCATACCGTAGAGGATGTGGGTATTGCTCTGGGCGAAGCATTTGATCGGGCGCTCGGGGACAAGCGGGGCATCTTGCGCGCGGGGTATTTCGTTATGCCGATGGACGAGACGCTTGCCGTCGCGGCGGTGGATCTTAGCGGGCGCGCGGCATTTGCGGTGGATACACAGGTGCGGACGCGGCTGGTAGGCGACCTGCAGACGGAATTGGTGACGGACTTCTTCGAGGGCTTCGCGCGCGGAGCGCGGGCCAATGTCCATGTGAAGACGGTGTACGGACGGTCGAATCATCACAAGATCGAGGCGATCTTCAAAGCGTTTGCGCGGGCGCTGCGGGTAGCGTGCAGCCGGGACAAGCAGTTGGGCACGATGCTGCCGTCGACGAAAGGACTGCTGTAGGTTAACTGAATTTCGTGTAATCACAGGTCCCCAACGCGAGGCACCTGGGGCACCAATTTCATAGTTTGGATAGGAACCATCCGAATGCGCGTAACCGTGATCGACTACAAAGCGGGGAATCTGACGTCGGTGCTGAAGACGCTGCGGCATCTGGGAGCCGAGACGGTGGTCACGGCCGGCGATCTGGCGCTGGTGGAGAGCGCGGAGCGGATCGTGCTGCCGGGAGTGGGGCATTTTGCGGCGACGTCGCGATTGGATGCGGCGGGGCTGACGGACGCGATCCGTGCGGCGATTGCGAAGGGCGTGCCGTTTCTGGGGATTTGCGTGGGTATGCAGTGGCTCTACGCGGGATCGACGGAAGCCCCAAAACAACGGGGATTAGGAATCTTTGCAGAAAAGTGTACAAGATTTGCCGAAAGCACAGAAAAAGTGCCGCATGTAGGGTGGAATTCGCTTGAGGTGCGCGATGAGTCGCGGCTACTGAAGGGTGTCGAGCCTGGTGAGTTTGTGTATTTCACGCATTCATACAAGGGCCCAGTGATGATGGACACGGCCGCGGTGGCGAAGTATATTGAGCCGTTCGCAGCGGCCGTGGAGCGCAGAAATGTGATGGGGGTGCAGTTCCATCCAGAAAAGTCGGGGGAGACGGGGCTGAAGATTTTGCGGAACTTTCTGGAGTGGACGCCGTGAAATTCGATTGCAATCTTTCGTTTTCGGATTTCGAAGAGGCATCGCGTCTGCATCGTCGCCAGAAAACCAGCAGGTGGGTGTGCTTTCTACTGCTCTATCGAATTGTTCCAGTGATATCGACAGCTGCACTTGTGCTTCTCGGAGCCTACGGTCCGAGGGCTCACACGCTGCCCGACTGGTCGCTGCTCAGCTTCGTGGTAGCTCTGCTCTGGGCGGGCATCTTGATAGCGGCTGCTCCTCGCGAGAATATTCGCCGCGCCATTAGGCGAAGCGCGTGGAAAGGCGAAGCGTCGATTTGCGCCGACGACGAAGGCATTCTGATTCAGATTCCGGGAGTTAGCGAAACGAGAATTTTTTGGAGAGGCATTCTCTCCACCGCGCAGAATGAAAAGGTGAACTTGCTCTATACCAGCAAGGATTGTTTTCTCATCTTTCCCACTAGCGCGATGTCCGAACCTCAGCAGGCTGAGCTCAATGAACTCGTCGCCCGCCACGTGGTAAAGAGGCAGTTATGCTGACGAAGCGCATTATCGCCTGCCTCGACGTGCACGCGGGCCGCGTGGTGAAGGGCGTGCAGTTTGTCGATCTGGTAGATGCTGGTGATCCGGCGACGCAGGCGGCGCGTCACGCGCGCGAGGGCGCGGACGAAATTGTGCTGCTGGACATAACTGCGACGCACGAGGGCCGGCAGACTCTTCTGGATACAGTGCGGCGGACAGCGCGCGAATTGTTTGTGCCATTCTGCGTGGGTGGGGGCATCAAGTCGGCGCGCGATGCTGAGCAAGTGTTTGAAGCGGGCGCCGACAAGGTGAGCATCAACTCCGCGGCGCTGGCCAGTCCAGAGCTGATCAGCGCAATTGGCGCGAGCTTTGGCGCGCAGGCTGTCGTCGTTGCCATTGATGCGCGGCGCGATCCTGCCGCGGCCGATCCAGTGCGCGAAGCGCAGGTGTATGTACAAGGGGGTCGGCGGCCCATCGGCCGCACCGTCGTGGAGTGGGCCTGCGAGGCCGAGCAACGCGGCGCCGGAGAGATTCTACTGACCTCAATGGATGCGGATGGGACGCGCATGGGTTTCGATTGTGAACTGACGGCGGCGGTGAGCGAAGCCGTCAGCATTCCCGTGATCGCATCGGGCGGTGCGGGTACCGTTGCGCACTTTGCCGAAGTGTTCGGCCGCGGCAAGGCCGACGCGGCGCTGGCGGCCAGCATTTTTCACTTCGGAATATCCACATCGCGCTCGCTCAAGGAGGAGCTTGAGAAGAGCGGGGTTCCCGTGAGGCTGCCATGCTGATTCCTTCGATTGATTTGCTGGGCGGGCGCATTGTGCAGCTTGTACAGGGCGAGAAGCTGCGGTTGGCGTTCGACGATTTTGAGTATTGGATTGAAAAGTTCGCGAAGTATCCGCTGGTGCAGTTGATCGACCTGGATGCAGCGATGCGGCAGGGCGACAATTCGGCGCTGGTGGAGCAGATTGCAAAACGGCTGCCGGTGCAGGCTGGCGGCGGAATCCACACGATCGAGCGCGCGCGGCAGGTGCTGGATGCCGGTGCGAAGCGCGTGATCATCGGGTCGGCGCTCTTTTCAGCGGAAGGCGGTGTGAATACGGACTTCGCGGCGGAGATGGCCGGAAGCATCGGCGCGGAACGGGTAGTAGCGGGGATCGATACCAGGAATGGGCGCATCGCCGTGAAGGGATGGAAAGCTCAGGTGGAGTTGACGCCGGATGATGCGATTCCGCAATTGGAGCCCCATGTTGCCGCGTTTCTTTATACGCATGTGGATACCGAGGGGACGATGCAGGGTTTTCCGATTGAGACTGCGGCGCGATTGCGCAAATTGACGGAACGGCAGCTTATTGTTGCGGGCGGGATCCGGAGTCAGAAAGAGATTGATGAACTGCACGTCCTGGGAGCGGATGCGGTAGTGGGGATGGCTGTGTACACAGAGATGCTGGCGGTGTGACAAAAGCACCAGGTTAGCGAGTCCGCCAGTCAGCAAGCCAGATGCTCGGCCAGCCAGTGCAGGAAAATGTAATAGAGTCTGCCCGAGGTCGAATAACACGTCGCACGAAATGATCGGAACGTTGATGTAGCATACTCGCAGAGCCCGAATCCAGTTGGGTTCGAATTCCCCATGCTGCGCATCGGATACCCAGCCACATTATCGGAGGAACTGTTTCGCGATTTCCCGGAAGGGATCGAGCTGATCGCCGTGTCGGACAAGATGGAACACGACGTCGAGATCGATGTGTGGATTCCCGATCCGTATTCGACAAAAGCGATGAGGGCATACCCGCGTCTGCATGGCGTGAAGCTGGTGCTGTCGATGATGGCGGGCACAGAGTGGATTCCCGGGACTGTGGGTCCGCAAGTGACCATCTGCAATGCTCACGGAGCGCACAACGTATCCACGGCAGAGTGGACGCTGAGCGCGATCCTGGCGATGCTGAAGTACTTTCCGCTGTACCTCGATATTCAGCGAGCGGGCGTGTGGAAGCGGCGGTTTGAAGCGAGCGCGCTGTACGCAGCGATAAATGGCGATGCGAAAGCGATGTATCCGCCGGTACTGGGCGAGGAACTGAGCGGGAAGACGGTCCTGCTGGTCGGCTATGGGGCCATTGGAAAAGAAATAGAGCGGATGCTGGCTCCGTTCGAGGTGGAGCTGGTGCGCGTGGCGCGAAGGGCGCGAGCCGAGTCCCATGTGAAGGCAGTTAAGGAGTTGGACGACTTATTGCCCAAGGCAAACGTGGTGGTACTGATTCTGCCGGCGACTGCGGAATCGCGCGGATTGATTGGAAAACGGCAGCTTGCGCTGATGCGGCAAGGCGCACTGCTGGTGAATGCGGCGCGCGGCCCGGTTGTAGATACCGATGCGCTGGTAGAAGCACTGCGGTCGGGAAAAATCCGAGCGGCACTGGATGTGACCGACCCTGAGCCTCTGCCCGAAGGCCATCCGCTGTGGCGCTGCCCGAACCTGTTGCTCACGCCGCATGTGGGCGCGTCGACACCGGAGTTTACACCGCGCGCGCTGCGGACCGCGGCGGATGAGTTGCGGCGGTACATGAAGGGCGAGCCGTTGAAAAACGTGGTTCAGGCGGCAATTTGAGCGGTCGCGGCACGGCGCCAGTCGCGCAGGCCGAGGATAGCAAGCCCGACGAGACCGGCATAGAGCAGGGCGGTAGGCCAGAGATCCTTGTAGATATATTCCCCGATGTAGATCGTGTCGACGACAATCCAGAGCCACCAGTTGGCGATGTGTTTGCGTGCCTGCCACCAGGTGGCGACGAGGGAGTAGCTCATCAGCACAGCATCGAGGTAAGGCAGAGCGGCGTGCAGGTGTTTAGCAATTATGCCCAACACAAAACTGCCGGGAATGCCGAGGACGACTGCGATAACCAAGCTCGATTGGCGGAGCGGGATGATGCTCACTATCCCTTCCTGATGCACGCCGCGCCACCAGTGCCACCATCCGTAGAAAGTGAAGATCACGAAGAAAACCTGCAACAGCGCATCAGACAGCAGGCCCGCGCGATAGAAGACCGCCATGTAAATGAAGATTGAGATGAGCGTGACAGGCCAGCAGATGAGCAGGCGGCGTGTAGTGAGCCAGATACCGAGAGCAGCGGTGACGGCTCCGGCGAGCTCGAAGCCGTGAACGGCGAACCAGGCAGTCAGTGTGGACCAAGTCATAGGCTGGCGGCTCCGCGTGGCTGTTTCGATCCGGCACGGCGGCGCAGGAAATCGAGGAGCACGCAACCAGGGCGGCTGGAGAACCAGCGGGCGTGGCCGACCAGCCAGCCAGAGTAAGCCATGGCCGCTTTTTCTTCAGAGCGCAGCACGCCGAGGAAGTAGTCTGCCTCAGAGAGCGCGAATTCGGCGTGGCAGAGCGCGGCCATGGGCGCGAGGGCTGCAGACTCTTCGGCGGAGAGCGGGCGAACAGATTCGTAGCCGTTGAGAAGCGCTTCGAGATGGTCCAGATGAATGGTGACGTCGTCTGGTCGAGCAGGGTTGTTGACGAGGGTGAGCCACTCAATGATGTTGCGCTCGATGGCGTGGGCGATGTCGTGAACGGCATTGGTGCGGTCGGCGAGGCCGAAGTCGATGACGGCGGTTACACGGGCGTCGGTGCTTGTATCGCTCCAGAAAAGGTTGGAACAGTGAAGATCGTTGTGGGTCCAGAGTGAGGCGAGAGTTGGCAGGAGCGATGCGAGTTCGGCGTGGTACGGAGCGACGAGCTCGAGAGCTTGATAGGCGCAGGTGCGGAGGGCTTTGTGATCAGCGAGAGAGGGGTGGGCGGCAAGGTACTGGCGAAGGGCTGCTCCGGGATCGTGCGAGGCGAAGATGGTGAAGCTGGCGACAAGGGGGCGAACGGCACGCGGCGGCACGTTGAAGGCTTGCGCGACGAGATGGAGGCGCGCGAGAGCCTGGCCTGCAGAGTGCGCGTGGGCGATGGAGCGGAAGGGCATCCACGAGATGGCTTCGCCGTAGAGGTCGATGCCTGCAGGGATTTCGTGAACTTCATAAGTGAAATCGTCGATCTGAATGGCGGATTCGTCACTTACTGATGTCATGACACGGGGAATGGAAACCTTGTGAGCAAGAAGGTGAGCGAGAAAGCGGTGTTCTTCGAGAAGGCCTTCGCGATCACGAACTGAACAGTGGTGGCGCTTGACGAAGATGTGAGATTCCGCTCCGTAAGCGTTGCGCGTGGCGACAACCCCAGCCGCTGAGAATGGGCGAGGACTGACGGTGAGGATTCGACTTGGCTCGCCGAGCGACGGGAAGCGTTGGAGGAGTCCGCGCAGTTCGGCGAGGGTGAGCGGCGGCCAGTCGGGTGAGACCAGCGAGCCATCGAGGCCGTGAGTGATATTCGTTGAACTCATCGATTCATGAAGGCCTCAAGCTACCAGATGTTAGCTTTTAGCTCATAGCTTCTGCTATTTCGCATCTTTCGAGTTCATCAATCTGTTTTGGCTCTAGCTAACTGCTAAAGGCAAATAGATGACAGCTAGAACCTGTAGTGGGCGTCGAGACGAACGGTGGGGGGAGCACCGAGCCAGAGATACGTGTCACCGTAGCTGGCTCCCGTATCGGACCAGTAGCGCTTGTTGGTGACGTTGTTGGCGTAGATGTGAAAAGTGACGCGGCCCTGTTCGCCGCCGGGAGTATAGCGCGCGCCCAAATTGAGCAGGTTGTAGCCGGGAACACTGACGGCGTCGTCGCGCGTAGCCGGTTTACGCGATGTATAGCTCCAGCCGGGCAAGAGGTGCAGGCCGGGGAAGTGAGGCACTGTGAGATCGGCGAAGAGATTCGTGTGCACGCGTGGAACATTGATGACCTGCTTATTGTCAAAGGAAGGACTGCCGGTATCTGTGGATTTGGCGCTCAGGAGCGCGGCCGATGCGTTGAGGCGCAGCCAGTTGGCTGCTTTGCCTTCGGCGTTGAGGTCGACGCCGTTGTGCGTTTCGCGGCCTTCGGATTCGAAGCAGAGTTGGCTGGGCAGTGTTGGGTCGAAGACATCGGGCCCACAGATGGTGTCAGGGGCCGTGATCAATTTGGGGTAGAAGAACGGCGCGCGCATATGGAAGTATGCGCCGGTGAGCAGAATGCGCGAGCCGGGCTCGTACTTGGCGCCGACTTCAACCTGGCGCGTGAAAAAGGGATCGAGAAACTGGCTGCCGTTGTCGGTCCAAAAGGGCGACTGTGGACCGAGAGAGAGCACGACGGCATAGTTGGCGTAGAGTGTAAGGCTCTCTACGGGATTGAAGGTGACGGCGAAGTTCGGCAGCCAGACCGGCTTGTCTTTGAGATCAGGCGTGCAGGCGCTCGGGTCAGAAAAATCGGCGCAAGACGCGTAGGCCGAGTAGTTGTGATTGTGCAAGGCATCGTAGCGTGCGGCGGCGATGAGCTGAATGCGGCCGGGGAGATGCATGCGGTCCTGCATGATGGCGGCGGCCTGGTGGCTGTCGACCCAGAGGCGGCGCGGGCCGGCTGATTGGAGCGTTGGTTCGAGAGAATCAGGCGTCCCGGGCGGAGAAAGCGCCGGGGTGGTTTGATAAATGTTGTCGGAACCGATGTAAGTATAGACAGCGCCGTCCTGCACTACACCGCTGGGATCGTAAGGATCCTGCGCGGTGTAGAAGCCGGGCTGCTGAACGCTGCGCAAAAAGAGCTCGCTTCCAACGGCGAGGTCGTGCGTGACGGCACCGGTTTTGATGTGGCCCATGAGCATCGCCTCAGACTCGGCGTCGATGCGCAGCTCGTTGGGGTTGCGATAGTCATAGACATCGTACGTGCCGTCGGGCGCGAAGAAGAATGGGTAGGGAACCGCACCTGTATTGCATGCGTCTTCGTAGTAGCAGCCGTAGACGTAAAGCACGTCGTCCTGGATGAGCGAGTGGCTAAGGCCAGCTGAGACGAAAGCCTGCCATGAAGACGAAAGATTATGATCGAGGCGCGCGCTGGTGTTGAAGGTGTCGTAAGTGTCGGGCAATCCCCAGGACTGATCGCCCAGCATGGTGGAGCGGTAGATGCGATTGATGTCAGGCAGTGTGGTGCCGCCTAAAAGCTGGAACCCGCTGCCGTCGCGCTCATTTTTGTGCTGATACTCGAAGTCGCCCTTGAGGATCGTAGCAGGGGTCAGTCTCCAGTCGGCTGCGGCTGCACCCATGGCACGCCAGCCGTTCGTGTCGTTCATATATGGGACGATGCGTTCGCCGGCGAGATTGAGGCGCGCGCCCACCTGTTTGCGGCTGCCGAATAGATGGCCAAAATCGACTGCGCCGAAGGATGAGCCCCGATGATCGGTGGCAAGATCGAGATCGTGGATGTTAGCGGGGCGCTTGGTGACGTAATCAATGAGTCCGCCAGCAGAGGCCACACCGCTTTCGACGGCGGCAATTCCCTTGAGGATTTCGACGCGGTCCTTGTTTTCGAGCGGCACGTCCTGTTCGCCGGCGATGGTCATGCCGTTGATTTCAAGTCCGGTGGCCAGGTCGAGAGGAAAACCGCGAATCTGGTAGACGCCGTAGTACCCGATGGGGACGTAATCGTCGCCGACCGAGGCGTCATTTTTGACGACGTCGGAGAGGAGGCGCGAAACCTGGTCGCTGAGCAGGTCGCGCGTGACGACGGAGGCGGAGAGTGGGGCCTGCTGCAGCGGCTCGCCTCCCAGGGTGCCGACGGTGACGGATTCAGGAAGATAGTTGTCCTGCACTTCGCCGCGAACGATGACGGTGGTGGTAACAGGGGCGGGCTTTTGCTGAGTTGGAGCCGGAGTATGTCCGGCGGGTTGAGGAGTTGACGTTGCGCCAGACGATGTTTGCGGCGCAGTTTGTGCACCGGCGAGCGCGGCAAGGCAGAACGCGGTTAGGAAACTCGCGGCCACGCTGCGCCATGAGCCTGCAGGAGCGCAACGCTTACGGACGCCGGAGAATTGCGCGGCCTCGGTGCTGGTCGATGAAACGGAAAACATATTGGCCCTTCGTTTCAGTGTTACGTGAAACAAAGGAGCTTCCGCCGCGAAATGAGATCTGGAAAAAGGCCGCTCGGTAGGAGAAAACTTCCCACGCCGGTATTATCCGGATCGGGTTCGAGGGTATTTCTCAGCCCCACACCGCGTGGAGCACCCCTGTTTCAATAACACGATTGAAACACTGCAGGCGCGGGCTTGGCAAATGGTTTGAGAGGCTGGCTAAGTGCTAATGCGCGGTGGATTTTGGGCGTGCATGAAGGGCCGCCTCGGCAACGAGCCGATGCGGCGCAGAGGCAGGCTGCGCCTGAGAGGCCATTTCTGCAATTGTGATACCGGAGAGAACACCGGACATGGCCTCTTGGGCTCGTACCCAGACAGGATGCGCCGGGCAGTGCGCTTTTCTTGAACAACACCGCCCCTGCATGAGGCAGACGTTGAGGAAGATGGGGCCGTCGGTCGCTTCAATGACTTCGCGCATAGAGGACTCGCGGCCGCGTTGCGTAATGCGAAATCCGCCCGCCTGTCCGCGGCGCGAAGAGATGAGGCCGGCGTGGGCCAGCGCCTGTAGGACCTTGGAGAGAAAGCTCTCCGGTGATCCCGTAGCGCGGGCAAGGTCGGGCAGCGAGACACGGCCACCGCCTTCGGGCAGCGCCAATTGAATCATGACGCGGACGCCGTAGTCAGCGGCGCGCGTAAGCTGCATGGACGAATTGGATCTCTTCATAAAGCCTTCCGGTCGGGCGGAAAATCCAGCAATGCCAAGCCAGGACTGCCGACACCGGCAGTCGTGCCGGACAGCCTATTCACGGGCCCAGCAAAGGGGGAGCCTACTTGAATCTGTCACAGGAGTATGTATTGTGCGTCACAGACCACTTGTCACTATGGGCTGTAGGTTAGGCTTCTCCAGTTGAAATTGGAGAAAAATAGTCCAGAATGCCTGTCCTGAACTCCGCCGCTGCCCTGGGTTGCCGGCCTGACCCGGCGTGGTGCAGCGGCGTGAGTTTCAAGGCCTGGTCCGCGAATGCCTTCCTGAAAGCTCTTTCACGAGCCGAGGAGTGAAAGGAAGTTCTTGAGAACCCGATGAATTCTTATCCCGCAGTGGATCCCATTCCGTTGCCGGCGCCGGTGTGGCTGCTGAAGCTGCTGCACATTGTGACGCTGGCGCTGCACTTCGTCGCCGTGGAGATGCTACTGGGCGGATTGTTGCTGGCGGTCTTGCTTAGTCTCTTCAGAAATTCGGCGCACTCGCATGTGGTGGCGCGTGCATTGGCGCGGCGCCTGACGGTGGTGATGACCTACGTGATCAACCTGGGCGTACCACCCCTCTTGTTCGCGCAGGTGCTCTACGGGCGCGCACTTTATACCAGCAGCGTCCTGATCGGCGTTTACTGGATCGCAATTGTCCCCACGCTGATATTGACTTACTGGCTGCTGTACAAATTCACGGCGCGGCTTGAGCGAGGAAAATCAGCCTGGTGGGTGGGGGTGATCGCGTGGCTGCTGGCCGGCAGCGTGGCGCGCATGCTCTCAACGAACATGACGCTGATGCTGCGGCCAGAAGCGTGGCGGGCGATGTATTCGGCTTCGGCCATGGGTGCGTATTTGCCGATGGGTGATCCGACACTGACGCCGCGCTGGCTGCTGATGCTGGCCGGCGGATTATTTGTTGGCGGCCTGTGGATGGTGTACCTGGCCGGGCGCAGCACTTTTACCGCCGAGGAAAAGACGTTTGTGGTGGGACTGGGCGGCAAAGTGGCGGCCGGCTTCGGGCTGGTGTACGTGGCCGCGGGATTGTGGGCGGCGAGAGTGCAACCTGAGGCGGTAAAAACAGGACTCGCGCATGGAGTCGCCGGCCACGCGCTCTATCGCTACGAGGGGCTCGCCGGATACGGATGGATTGCGCTCGTTGTGTTGGCTGTGCTGATCGGCGCGATGGCAGGATTCGGGAAGATTGCTGCGAGCTGGCTCGGATGGACTGCGGCGCTGGCCACAGTGGTGATGGAGATTCTGTTCACGTTGTATCGCGACGGTGTGCGCGACGTGGCGTTGCTGAGCAAAGGCTACGATGTGTGGGATCGCGTGGTCGTGACGAATTGGAGCGTGGTGGGACTGTTCCTTGTGCTCTTTGTGGGTGGACTGGGTGTAATTGGGTGGCTGGTGTCAGTAGTAGCACGCGCACAAAAAACCATGGAGGGCGCGGCCTGACCGCGGAGGGAATGCCATGAGCGAATCGATCGTTTCTGAACACATTGTTCCGGAACAAGCGGTGAATGGCGAAGCAAAGACGCGGCGCGCATTTCTGGCGGCAGCGGGAGCCGCGGGGGTTTGCTACGCGACGGCGATGGCATATCCCGTGTATCGCTACCTGGCCTCGCCGAGCGAGATGGCCCTCAGCGCTTCAGCCGTGACCGAGGTGACTCTGAAAGATGCACAGAAGCTTCCAGCTGGATCGGCGCTTATGTTCAAGTTTGGGCCATCGCCAGCAATGCTGATTCACCACACTGACGGGCGCTGGATTGCGCTGAGCGCAGTGTGTTCGCACCTGGGCTGCACGGTGCAGTATGAGGCGCAGATGGATCGCATCCACTGCGCATGCCACGGCGGCGTGTACAACCCGTACACGGGGGCCAATGTGAGCGGGCCGCCGCCCAAGCCGCTCAAGCTATTCAAAGTTGCGGTGAACGACGCCGGAGTCGAGGTGTCGCGAGGATAATGGTTCCGGGCGCCTGGACGCGATCTTCCAGGCGCTCAAAATCTCGCGACAGAAGGAGCAAAATTCATGGGAATCCTCGATCTCTTCAGCCTCAAAGGCAAGAACGCACTGGTCACAGGATCGGGCCAGGGTCTCGGTGCCGGCATGGCCATTGCATTTGCGCAGGCAGGCGCAAACGTGACGCTGCACAACTACGACAAGGTTTTGGACTCGACGATCGAGGAAGTGAAGAAGACGGGCGCGAAGTTCATCACGCGCTCAGGCGACGTGTGCGACAAGGCAATTTGCCGCATGCTTGTGGACGATACAGTGAAGGAGTTCGGATCGATCGACATCCTGGTGAATAACGCGGGGACGATCAAGCGCGCGCCGGCGGCTGAGCACTCCGAGGAATTCTGGAATACGGTCATTAACACGAACTTGAATGCCGTTTGGTTTCTGAGCCAGTATGCAGGCCGGCTGATGCTGGCGCAGGGGCGCGGGAAGATCATCAACACGGCGTCGCTGCTGTCGTTCCAGGGCGGGATTCTTGTGCCGGGATATGCGGCAGCAAAGGGCGCAGTGGCGCAGTTGACCAAGGCGCTGGCCAACGAGTGGTCCGATAAGGGCATCAACGTGAATGCGATTGCGCCCGGCTATATGGCGACGGACAACACGGCGGCGCTGCGCGCAGATCCGGTGCGGTCGCAGGCGATTTTGAGCAGAATTCCGATGGGCCGGTGGGGATTGCCCTCGGACCTGGCAGGGGCAGCGGTGCTGTTGGCATCTGAGGCAGGGAATTACATCCAGGGGCACGTGCTGGTTGTCGACGGAGGATGGCTCTGTCGTTAGACGGAGCCTGCCGCCACGTCTGCCCGAGTAAAAAAAGGACGAGACGCATGACGACGAAGACGATGGCGAGCAATGTTTACGATTGGGTGGATGAGCGGCTAGGGATTTCGGATCTGGCCGCCTTCGCCCGCAAAAAGACCGTTCCTGTTCACGCGCAATCGTTCTGGTATTACTGGGGCGGCATGACGTTGTTCCTGTTCGTCCTGCAATGCTTCACTGGCGTTCTGCTGCTGGTGTATTACCGGCCGGGCGTGGAGGCGTACGAGTCGGTCAGGCAGATCACATTTGTGATGCATTTCGGATGGCTGATCCGGTCGGCGCACTCGTGGGCCGCCAATCTGATGCTGTTCGCGATTCTCGTGCACATGTTTTCGGTCTTTTTTATGAAGGCTTATCGCAAGCCGCGCGAGTTTGGCTGGCTCAGCGGCATGATGCTGCTCGTACTGGCCGCGTGCTTCGGGTTCTCCGGCTACCTGCTGCCGATGGACGAACTGAGCTACTTCGCCACCAAAGTTGGCTTGCAGATCCCGGCGGTGATTCCGGGAATTGGACCGCAGATTGCCAACATGTTGCGCGGTGGGCCGGACGTGACGGAATTCACAGTACAGCGGTTTTTTGCGCTGCACGTGGTGGTGTTGCCTGCACTGTTCATTCCGCTGCTTGCTTTTCACTTGTGGCTGGTGCAGCGGCATGGGAATGCCGTTCCAGAGAGCGAAGAGGCCAAACCTGCTGCCGAGCGGAAAGCCACGCCATTCTTTCCGAACTTTCTGCGCAAAGACGTTGCGATGTGGATCATTTCGCTCAACGTTTTGGCGCTGCTGGCTTCAGTATTTCCGTGGACGCTGGGTAAGCAGTACGATGCGCTGGCGCCCGCTCCAGTGGGCATCCATCCCGAGTGGTACTTTATGAGCCCCTTCGAAATGTTGAAGATGCTGGGTGCGGTGATGCCGGGCGAAGCCGGCGAGATTGCGGGGCTGCTGCTGTTCACGCTGGGAATTGTGCTGTGGATCCTGATTCCGTTTTATGACAAGAACAAGGAATCGGGCCGGCACGGCCGGATTGCGCACTATTTTGGATTGCTTGCTGTGTTTGCTTTGATAACAACCACCGTCATTGGTTATTGGACGATCCGCTAGAGGACGAAAGACGATGAATTACCCTTTTTGGGATATTCCATATCTCGGCTCGGGGTGGGTGATCGGAATAATCGCCATCTTCCACGTGATGATTTCGCAATTTGCTGTAGGCGGCGGACTTTACCTTCCGCTGGCCGAGCGCAAGGCTCTGCGCGAGGGCCGCGTCGACTGGCTGCAGGAACTGGTGGGTTACTCGAAGTTCTTTCTGGTGCTGACCGGTGTTTTTGGAACGGTCTCAGGCGTGGGCATCTGGTTCGCCATCGGTCTCACGCATCCTGAAGCGACCAGCACGCTCATTCACAACTTTGTTTTTGGCTGGGCGATGGAATGGGTGTTTTTCCTCGTGGAACTGACTACCGCCGCGGTGTACTACTACACGTGGAACAAGATTGACTCCAAGTTGCATTTGACCGTGGGGTGGGTATACACCGGCGCGTCGGTGATGACGCTGATCATCATCAACGGCATTCTCACGTTCATGCTAACGCCGGGCGACACGTGGCTGTCCGTCGCCGGAACGGGCAACGAGGCGAGCAAATTCTGGAATGCGTTCTTCAATCCGACCTATTGGCCCAGCTTGTTGCTGCGCACCTGCGTTTGCGCCTCGCTAGCCGGCATCTGGGCGCTGATTAGTGCCAGCAGGATCGACGGCAGCAAACAGCCCGTGCTGAAGAGCTCTCTTGTGCAATGGAGCGTGAAGTGGCTGGTGCCGTCATTCGTTGCCATGCCGCTGCTGTTTGCGTGGTATCTCTACATGGTACCGGCTTCGCAGAGAGCGCTGCTGATGCTGGGGATCGATACCATCGGCTCCGGCACGTTTTCGACTATCACGCGGATTGCACTGCTGATTGTGGTTACGTCGGCGACGATCATCGGCGTGGCGTATTACCTCGCTTACCGCAATCCAGTCGACTTCAATCCATCGCATGCGGTTGCGATTCTGCTGCTGGCTTTGATGGCGACGGGCGCCGGAGAGTACTCGCGCGAGATGCTGCGCAAACCCTACGTGATCGGCCGATGGATGTACTCGAATGGCGTGCGCGTGCCGTATGCGATCGAGATCGATCAGCAGGGTTACCTGGTGCATTCTAACTGGGTTTGGAATGGTGCGGACTCGAGCTACTCGCGCGGTGAAGCGATCTTTCGCGGCGAGTGCGGTTCGTGTCACACTCTGAACGGTTATCGCCCCTTGGTGAAGTTGCTTACCGGTCGTGACCGCGCCAATATCGAGAGTTTCATCACAATGCTGCACGAGTACAAGCCCGACTCGCCGTACCACCACTTTATGCCGCCCATGGTAGGCACAAAGCACGATATCGAGGACCTGACCGATTTTCTGAATGCACATGTAAATCCGCCGGCGGCGAGCGGGCAAACGCCGATACAGGCTGCCCAGAAATAGCCCCTGATTGCCTTCCCAGATGGCGTAGGCCCCTCGAATGCGGGCATTCGCTGTTTGCGCAACTCGGCAGCGTTTGGATATAAGGGATTGCGAGCGCGAAGGCGAAACGATCGACCCCGCCCCGACCTCACATTGCACATTAATCCTGTATTCAGAGGAACCAACAATGAACCGCAGAGAACTTTTTGCCGCTCTTGCGGCAACCGCCGTTGCCGGCGATGCGCTGGCATTTGCTGATCACACAACCGTGATGGGCTCGCATGTTTTCGACTGGAACTCGTTCGTCGACAAACCAAATGCGAATGGGTCGGTGCGAACGGTTTGCAGTACGCCGACCGCAACGCTGGAGAACCTCGAAATTCATATCACAACACTGAACCCAGGCAAGTCGCCGCACCCACCTCACAAGCACCCTAACGAGGAGCTGATCATCATCCGGCAAGGGACGGTGGAGACGCTGTCGAATGGGCAGTGGATTCGGGTGGGGCCGGGATCAGTGATCTTCAACGGCTCGAATCAACTGCACGGATTCAAAAACGTGGGCACGGAGCCAGCAATTTATCACGTGATCAACGTGAAGACAGCGGCAACGCCGGCGGCGTAGGGCGGCGAGTCAGCAAGCCGACGAGTAAACAGGTCAGCGGCAGTACTTTGTGGCAAGAATCCGCCGCTGCGCACGCAGCAGAAGTCGGCCAATCGTCTGGATTGGGCGCGGCTCCCTATTTCTTGTGGAAGTGCGCGGCGATGCTCTCTGCTGTGCGCGCGAGAATGCCCACGTCGCTGCCGACAGCGGTGAAGTTGTAGCCCATTTCGAAGAGTGCCTCGGCGTCATCGATATTTCCGGTAAGCATACCTGCTGATTTGCCTGCGCCACGAATGCGTGTGGCCGCATCCTTGATGGCGGCCTGCACCTCAGGGTGTTTGGGATTGCCTAGATGGCCGAAGGCTGCGGCGAGGTCGCTGGGACCGATGAAGATGCCATCGACGCCCTCAACCGCGGCGACTGCCTCGATCTCGTTGAGAGCCGCCTTGGTTTCGAGCTGGACAAGGATGCAGGTGTCGAGGTGGGCGTTGCGGTGATAATTTTGCGTGCGGCCGTAGTCGGTGGCGCGCGGGGTAACGGCCACACCGCGGATGCCAAGCGGCGGATAGCACGCTGCGGATACGGCCTTGCGTGCTTCGTCGGCGTTCTGCACAAACGGTACGAGCAAGGAGCGCGCACCGACATCGAGCGCGCGCTTGATGATGACGGGATCGTTCCACGGCACACGGAAAACGGGTTCGGCGGTGCCGCTGCGCATGGCGTGAAGCTGTGGCAAAAGCGTGGTGATGTCATTGGGCGCGTGCTCCCCGTCGATCACGATCCAGTCAAATCCGGCGCCGGCCAGAATTTCAGCCGCGATCGGATTGGCCAGCGCGCACCAGAGGCCTACCTGGCGCTCCCCGCGCGAGAGCGCCTGCTTGAATGCGTTGCGCGGAATGTTGCCGGGCCATTCGGGCATGAGGTTGGTCTCCTTTGGAGATTGTAAGGGGCACAAGCGCGGCGTGAACGCCCGCGCTACAGTCACCTCGCTGTAGGAACATTGAAATCCAGCCGTTTAATCTCGCCGACAATAAAGCCGTAGCTGAGAATGACGCAAAAGGCGATACAGGCAATGAAGATGAGCGCCCCATTATACGAATGGGTTTTGACGACAATGGGGCCGATGATGAGCGGCGTTGTGATTCCGGCCATATTGCCGAAAAGATTGAAGAGGGCGCCATTCATTCCCACCATGCCTTTTGGCGATGTGTCGGAAACGACCGTCCAACCAAGCGCGCCGATCCCTTTGCCGAAGAACGAAAGCGACATGAACAACAGCATTAGGCTCTGCGACGACGCGTAGTTGCAGGCGATGATGCTGATGGCAAGCGCCATTCCAGCCATGATGGGAAGCTTGCGCGCGAAGCTGAGCGAGTGGCCGCGCTGGAGCAACGCATCAGAGATCACGCCGCCGAGGATTCCACCGATTCCTCCGCAGAATCCCGGCACGGCAGCGGCGAAGCCGACCTTGATGACCGACATGTGGCGGGCCTGCGCGAGGTAAAGCGGAAACCAGGTGAGAAAAAACCAGGTGAGGGTGGTGATGCAGAATTGACCGATGTAGACGCCTACAAGCATTCGATAGCTGAGAAGTCTTCTAACTGTGCTCCAGGTGAGCGTATTTTTGCTGGCGATTGCAGAGGCGTCAGTGTTGACAAGCCCGCCGCCCCGCTCTATGAATTCGATTTCGGCCTGCGCGATGCGCGGGTGGGTTTTGACGCCGTAGATATTGGTGTACCAGACTACGGCCAGCACGCAGCCGAGAGCGCCCATGAACCAGAAGCAACTGCGCCAGCTCGCGACATGGATGAGCCAGCCAAAGATGGGCGCGAAGATGGGAAGCGCAAAATACTGCGCTGAGTTGAAGATGGCAGATGCGCGGCCACGTTCTGAAGTAGGGAACCATGCAGCGACAATGCGGCCATTGCCGGGAAACACGGGCGATTGAAAGAGTCCGGAAAACACGCGCAGGATGAAAATCGCCGTGAATGCTGCGCTGGCAACAAAATAGCCGGCGAATGCGGTGAGGAAAGCGCAGATGGACCAACCAATGATGGCGATCCCGTAAACGCGCTTTGAACCGAAGCGGTCGAGCAGGCCGCCCGATGGCAACTGCCCCAGCGCGTAGGCCCAGCCGAAGGCGAAGAGCAGGTAGCCCATTCTCTCCGCATTCAGGTTCATGCCCTTGGGCATCACCGAGACAGCCTGTGAAAGCGCCGACCGGTCGGCGAAACTGAAGCAACTGATGATGAAGAGGATGGTGATGATGAGATAGCGAACTCGCGTTTGCCGCGCTTCAGCCAAAGTGGTCCTCATGATGCGAGAGATGAATGCAATGAGTCCGGTCCGCTTTTACGGTACCATGCCGCAGTACTGCTCAGGCCTCATGGCTGACCGCCTGGATGAGCGCGCGAATGTAGCCATAGCAGAATGCGAACGACTGCAGCGAATTCGGATCGGCGTTATTCGCCGCGAGAGGCACGTGATCGGGCATGAGCATATAGGGATAGCCAATCTCCTTGTAGACGCGGATAGCCTTGACGAAATCAATATCGCCCTCGTCGGGGTAAACCTCGATGAAGTCGTTGCGGTGGCCGCGAATGTTGCGGAAGTGGACGTTGAAGATCTTCTTGCGTGTTCCGAAGTAGCGGATGACGTCAAAGATCTGCGTGCCGGGATCTTCGAGATCTTCGGAGATAGTCCCCTGGCAGAAGTTGAGACCGTGGTAGGGGCTCTCCTGGATGGTGATGAACCGTTTGAGTCCGTCGATTGTCCCGAGCACGCGGTTCACCCCTTGATAACCTTCAGGGGGAACGCCGGGATCCTGCGGATGGCAGGCCATGCGAATCTTGTATTCGTTGGCGACGGGGATGACGTTGTCGAGAAAATATGTGATGCGCTCCCAGAAGGCATCGGCGTTGACGGCGCCCGCGCGCGTGAGCGGTGTTTTGGGATGCGCTTCTGAGAGCTTCCACTCGTGGTAGAGCGCATCACCACGGCCCGGTACGCGGCCGGTACGCAGTACACCGAGGATGCTCATGTTGTATTTGATGGAAGGGATGCCGGCCTGGGCACAGTTGCGGATGAGGGCTTGCAACTGTTCGATATCGCGATCGCGCTCGGGACTTTCGGCAAGCATGATGGCGGGATGCTTTTCCGTGTCGATGTGGCTGGAGGCGAGAAACGGCGGGGCGATGCAATCGATGGAGATGGAGTATTTGGCGGCCAAATCGACCATGCGCTTGAGCTCATCGACAGTAGCGAAAAGCCGATCGCCTTCGATTTGAGGATAGCCGCAGATGTTGTGTACGCCATAACGGGCGAGGTACTTGAGGTGCGTCTCACTGGTGGGTTCGGTCTGATCGCCAAGCTTCATGAGGACGGGTTGCGCGACGGGCGAGGCATGGGCGGGGATAGTTGAGCCGGAGGCTGCGACAATTCCAGCGGCGCCGGTGGAGACGAGAAACTCTCTGCGATTCATCCGTTTCCTTCCGCGAGTATGGATCTCCCAACTTGTATGCGAAGGGACGCGAGCCTGTAAAGTGAATTGTTGCGTGTGCGGAGTCGGCGCGAGATGCGCGATAGTATGATGTGCGGCAACGGAGGGGCATGGCAGCGATTGACGAAAACGCGACGAAGAATGGCGGCGCGGGTCTGGAGAAATCGCCGCGCGTGACTGGTATGCGCGTGGTGCCGGTGGCCGGGCAAGATAGCATGCTGCTGAATTTGAGCGGCGCGCATGGGCCATATTTCACGCGCAACCTTGTTTTGCTGACTGATGAATCAGGTGCGATCGGTGCTGGCGAAGTTCCGGGGGGCGAGAAGATCCGCGAGGTGCTCGAGGACGCGGGTCCGCTGGTGCTGGAGCGCGAAATCGCCACCTACAACGCAATATTGAATTCAGTGAAAGGGCGTTTTGGCGATCGGGATGCAGCGGGACGAGGCCAGCAGACTTTCGATCAGCGGGTAACGATTCACGCGATGACCGCGATTGAGTCGGCGTTGCTCGATTTGCTGGGTAAGTTTCGTGGTGTTTCGGTGGCTGCGCTGCTGGACGAGGGCGCACAGAGGGCGAGCGTGCCGGTGCTGGGATATTTGTTCTTTGTCGGCGACAGCAGAAAGACAGGACTGGATTACCGGTGCGCTGGCGAGACCGCGAGCGGATGGTTCAGACTGCGCGATGAGGAGGCGCTGACGCCGGAAGCCATTGTTCAGTTGGCCGAGGCGGCGCGGGCGCAGTACGGATTCGACGATTTCAAGTTGAAGGGCGGCGTGCTTTCGGGCGCAGAGGAGATGGCAGCGGTCGAGGCGCTGCATGAGCGATTCCCCGATGCACGTATCACGCTCGATCCGAATGGCGCGTGGAGCCTGAAAGAAGCGATCGCGTTGTGCAAGGGCACGCAGGATGTGCTGGCGTACGCCGAGGATCCGTGTGGTGCGGAACAGGGATTTTCGGGACGCGAGATCATGGCGGAATTTCGCGAGGCGACGGGGCTTCCCACTGCGACGAACATGATTGCGACGGACTGGCGCGAGCTGAGTCATGCGATCGCGCTGCGCGCAGTGGATATTCCGCTGGCCGATCCGCATTTCTGGACGATGCAGGGCGCGGTGCAGGTGGCAGAAACGTGCCGCGCAAAAGGTTTGACGTGGGGATCGCACTCAAACAATCACTTTGATATCTCGCTGGCGATGGTGACGCATGTGGCGGCTGCTGCACCGGGCGCCATTACGGCCGTGGACACGCACTGGATTTGGCAGGATGGACAGCATCTGACGCGGAATCCTCTGCAGATAAAGGGCGGCGCAATCGAAGTGCCACAGCGGCCGGGATTGGGCGTGGATCTTGATTTTGATGCAATCGAGCGGGCGCATGAGTTGCATCAAGCGAAGGGACTCGGTGGGCGTAACGATGCAATGGCGATGCAGCATTTAATTCCGGGGTGGAAGTTCGATCCGAAGAGGCCATGTTTGGTGCGCTAGGCAGGGACTCGGGACTTCGGGGCGTCGGGATTACGATGGGGAAATGAGCTTGACGATCGAGCCGCGAGTCATCCGTGTACATGAGCGCGACAACGTCGCGGTTGTGGTGAACCAGGACGGTCTGCCCGCGGGCACGCGCCTTGCTGCCGGGCTTGTCATGGCGGAAGCTGTTCCCGAAGCGCACAAGGTCGCGTTGGTGGATCTCGGCGCCGGCGATACGGTTGTTCGCTATGGCGTGACGATCGGGACGGCGAATCGTGCGATAGCGCGGGGAAGCTGGGTGCACGAAGGTCTAATGACGGCGCCGGAAGCGCCGGCACTGGCGCTGTGTCCGCTGGCCACTGCAACGCCGAAGCTACTGCCTACGCTTGAGGGTTACACCTTCGAGGGCTATCGGAATGCCGATGGCTCGGTGGGAACGAAGAACATTCTTGGCATCAGCACCACGGTGCAGTGCGTGGCGGCGACGGTTAACTACGCAGTGAAGCGCATCAAGGCCGAGGTGCTGCCGCGCTTCCCGAATGTGGACGATGTTGTCGCAATTACGCATCCTTATGGTTGCGGCGTGGCGATTGACGCGCCGGGAGCCGCGATTCCCATTCGCACGCTGCGCAACCTGGCGCTGCATCCCGACTTTGGCGGCGAATTGATGGTGGTGAGTCTGGGATGCGAGAAGATGCAGCCGGTGCGGCTGATGCCCGCGGGTGCGCTGCCTGTTCTCGATGCAGAGCCCAGCGTGGCGGTGATGCAGGAGGCGCACGAAGGCTTTGGCGAGATTGTGGCCAACATCATGGCACTGGCTGAGAAGAAGCTGGCGCGGCTGAATGAGCGGCGGAGGGTGACGTGTCCAGCCGCGGAACTGTCGGTTGGTTTGCAGTGCGGTGGTTCGGATGCGATGTCGGGCGTGACGGCGAATCCGGCGGTGGGCTTTGCGGCCGATCTTTTGGTGCGCGCTGGCGCGACGGTCATGTTCTCGGAAGTGACGGAGGTGCGCGACGCGGCGCATCTACTGACGGCGCGGGCGGCCACGCCGGAGGTTGCGCTTGACTTTGTGCGCGAGATGGCGTGGTACGACGAGTATCTGCGCGTGGGCGGGGCTGATCGCGCGGCAAATCCCACGCCGGGCAACAAGCAAGGCGGACTGGCCAACATTGTCGAGAAGGCGATGGGGTCGATTGCGAAGGCCGGCAGCACTGCGATGATGGGCGTGGCGGGGCCGGGCGAGCGCGTGACCCAGAAAGGGTTGGTGTTTGCGGCGACACCGGCCAGCGACTTTATCTGCGGCACGCTGCAACTGGCTGCAGGCATGAACATGCACATCTTTACCACGGGCCGCGGCACGCCGTACGGGCTGGCGATGACGCCGGTGATCAAGGTGGCATCGAATCGCGGACTCGCCGCACGCTGGCCCGACCTGATCGACGTGGATGCGGGAACGATTGCCACAGGCGAGGCGACGGTTGAGGAAATCGGCTGGGAGATTTTCCGGCTGATCCTGGAGGTCGCGAGTGGGCGCAAGAAGACCTGGGCCGATCATTGGGGACTGCACAACGATCTTGTGTTGTTCAATCCGGGACCGGTGACGTAATACAGGGAACAGTGATCAGGGAACAGTGGTCAGTGATCAACGTACGCGATAAGAGATCAAAAACCGGATGACGAATTCTCGTTCGTCTTCAGTGCATCGAAATAATGGTTCTCGCCGATATCCTCATATTCGTCGGTCAATGAGAGGCCTGCCGCGGAGAGCAGGCGGCGATACTCCTCGGCGCCAAGAGAGCATGATTCCAATTCGGTCATTGCATCGCTCCAGACTTGCGGCTTCGCAGTCGAAGTGAACAACAAGCGTCCACCTAGCACGAGAACCTCAGCGAACTTCCGAATCAGCCGCCGCTGATCGTCTGCCGAAAGCAGGAACATGAGCCCCCACGCTAGCACGCCATCGAAAGTTCGGTCAAAGAATTTTGAATCCTGGACAGCTTCGCAGGCGACGGGAATGTCCGGCAGGTTTTTCCGGAATGCTTCAACAAATGATGGTGCGGCATCCACCGCGAATACGTTGAGCCCCTCGACGACTAAAATCTCCGTAATGGGAAAACCCGGGCCGCAGCCAAGGTCAACCACCGCTACCCCCGTTGGCAATGTTCGGGCCCAGTTGCGCACCTCATTCACGCCGACGCCGGCCGCACGGCAACTCCCACGGCGGGCGATAAACTCCATTGCAATGCCTTCGTATCCATTCGATTTATCGTTGAGGTTCGACAATGTTCAAAATGCCTTGCCGCGAGGCGGCGAAGAAATCTGCCTATTTTGTGTGCACAAGCGCTTCGCCGGGGATTTTGAGTTGCACGCGGTAGATGCTGCTGCTGGCCGTGATGTAGAGCGTCTTGCGATCTGGTCCCGCCCACGCCACATTAGAGACGCGTTCAGGCATGACGATGGTGCCGAGCGGTTTGCCATCCGGTGAAAAGATCCAAATACCGCCGGGACCCGCGCTGTAAATATTCCCCTGCATGTCGACCTTCATGCCATCGGGACCCCCAGCGCGGGGATCGCTGGTCGCATCGTAGAGCAGTTTTGGATCGGCGAGTGTGCCGTCGGAACGCACGCGATAGCGCATCCAGATCTTCTTTGGCTCGGAATTGTCGACGTAGAGATATTTTTCGTCGGGCGAAAAGGCGATTCCGTTGGGGCGAGGAAGATCGCTGATGAGGAGTTGGAGATCGGCGTTGGCAGACGAAGCGCCGGCCTTGTGTTGAAGCGCGTGCGGCAGACGATAGACGCCATTGACCTGGAGCTGCTTTTCGGGGTCGGAGTCGTTTTGCTTGCGCAGGCCGTAAGGCGGATCGGTGAAGTAGAGCGATCCATCGGATCGATAGACCAGATCGTTGGGACTATTGAGGCGCTTACCCTGGTAGGAGTCGACGAGAACGGTGGACGCAGTTTCGGGGTTGAGCGACTCGAAGCGATAGACATCGCGCTGCGCGTGGCCGGCGACGGTGAGGCGGCCAAGGGCGTCGAGCGTCATGCCGTTGGAGCCGGGCTCGCGCCCTCCGTAGGGAGCCGAGCCTTTGTAGCCGCTGGGCTGCAGGAAGATGCTGACGCCGCGTCCCGGTGTCCAGCGGCGAATGCTGTTGGAAGGAATCTCAGCGAAGAAGAGACTCCCATGAACCCACACGGGACCTTCGACCCAGGTGAAGCCGGTGGTGATACGCTCCAATTTCGCTCCGGCCGGAATGACGCTGTCGATTGATGGATCGAGACGGTCGATCTTGAGCGGCGTCGAACTGAGGATGCCAGAAGCGGGTAGTTGCGCCGGATCAGTTCCGGCCTTGGCATTTCTTTCACCGGCGAGGAAGATGCAAGCTGGCAGAAGTGCCACAATTCCAAGCAAGTGGAGCGAGGTTTTCACGCGCATTTCACAATTCCTAACGGAGATAACGTCGCCGTGGCCGTTGTTCGTCGGGGCGGAATCAGTTGCAGCCTCGGTCAGCCCGGACCCTTCATCTTTCGCCGGGCGGCGTGCCGGTGTCAAGAAACATCCAATTGATGTGGGCAAAAATGGCAAAGAGTTGCGTGCAGTTTTGTATGCCAAAGCATCGCCGAAACGAATAGAATGATCGTTGAAATGGCGAAGAACAAGGAAAAAACGTTCGAGGTGGCTTGCCCGGATTGCGGGGCAATGCTCAAGATCGACGCGGCGACGGGTGTGCTGGTGAGTCACACGTCTGCGCCGCGTAAGAAGATGTTTGAGGACCTGGAGACGGCGGCCAAGGCGATGCGCGAGCACGGCGAACGAACAGAGTCCATTTTTCGGCAGAGCGTGGACGCGGAGAAGAACAAGGCCGATCTGCTGGAAAAGCGATTTGCCGAAGCCATGCGCAAGGCGAAAGACGCGCCCGAAGGCAAGCCGCTGCGCGAAATCGATCTGGATTGAGATCGACCGTACGCCAGTGTGTGGCGAGATTACTGTTATGCGAGATTGGCTGCTGCGGGGTGTGATTTCGAGCGATACTTTCAGCAGCAGTCCGGATTCTCGGGCGCATGAGCGCCATTGGAATCGCAAGGAGGGATCATGGTGGTTGTGCCGCTAGCCAAAGAACCAAACCAACCGGGAGGCGCAATGCCCTCCAACAGGCAAGACTCCACAAACTGGGTGAGGATTGCGGCGGCAGCCTCCCTTGCCACCAGCGGAGCGCTTCTGCTGACCGGAAACCGTCGAGCCGGTCTGCTGACGGCGATTACCGGCGCTGCGCTGGCGATGCTCGACCAGAAAGACGCGGTATGCGCATGGTGGGATGCGCTTCCAGGCTATCTGCAAGATGCCGACGAGTGGCTGGGCCGCGCACAGACTGCGGTGACGGATTTCTCGATCCAAGGTCAGAAGCTGCGCCAGGTTCTGGGCAAGTGATCGCGGGCGATCCCGCCCGGTTTATGAAACTCAATCAGCTCTTTCGCTCGACGAGGTAGCGGGCGACAGCCTTGAGTCCATCGGCTCGGCCGCCATAGGAGTCGAGAGCCGCGAAGGCTTCGTCAATCAACTGCGCCGCATCGCGCTGGCTCTGCTCAATTCCATATACGGCGGGCCAGGTAGCTTTCTCCGTGGCCTGATCTTTCCCGGCGGTCTTGCCGAGTTGCGCCGAATCCATCGTCATGTCGAGCACATCGTCGACGATTTGAAAGGCGAGGCCGGCTTTGCGCCCAAAGCGTTCGAGGCGCGCGACATCGTCGGCTGTTCCGCCGGCAAAGAGACCACCGGTAACGATACTGACCCGGATCAGCGCGCCGGTCTTGGCGCGATGGATGGCTTCCACAAGTTCCGGCGTGGGCCTCAGGTGTTCGCTTTCAATGTCGAGCACCTGGCCGCCGATCATGCCGTCGACGGTGCCTACCGCGTTCGCGATGAGGCCAATGATCTGTACGGCGGCCTCGGGAGGACATTCGAGACCGGCCAGTACTTCGAAAGCAAGGGTCTGCAAGGCATCGCCGGCAAGAATGGCGATGGCCTCGCCGAAGACGACATGGCAGGTGGGCTTACCGCGGCGCAAATCGTCGTTGTCGAGTGCGGGCAGATCGTCGTGGATGAGCGAATAGGTGTGCAGCATTTCGAGGGCCGCACCGAGTCGCTCAATGCCTTTCGGCAACGTACCGGCGATCGCAGTGCCAGCTTGCATGGCCAGCACCGGCCTGAGCCGCTTGCCGCCGGCAAAAACTGAATGTCGCATGGCGCCGTGAATCGAAGCCGGCACTGCGTCTGCGGGCGGAATCAAGGCCTCAAGCGCGCGGTCAGTCAGATCCACGCCTTCCTGCAGCAGCGATTTCACATCGACGCTCATTGCTTTCATGTTAGACGACGACCTTTGATTCTTTGTTCCAGTAAGCATAGCGCAACGAGCAGCAAGATGCTGAGGACGGTTGCCCATCGGCCGTAGATGACATCAGGGGTAATGGTCCAGTCGATGGCGAGATCGACCAGGCCCTGCGGAGCGGGGACAGCAATCAGGCCATCGCCGCGTTGAGATGGATTGCCGATTGGTTTGCCGTTAACGGAAATACGCCAGGCCGGAAAGCGGACGAGGCGCAGAATAAGATAACCAGCACGTGAGATAGTCGCATGAATCTGCCGGTGTTCAGGGTTCGCATCGGCGCCGCCAGCAAACGCGAAGGTGGACTCACAGGTTTTCTGATCGGGAGACCAGATCGGGTTAGCGGTTGAGTCGTCGGGGTCAGGCTGGCCGAGAACGATGGATGGATCGCTGACTAGGCACGCATCGGGAAGACCGCGTGCGATATTCGAGTCATCGCCTCCCGGCGGCTCGTACTCGTACATGCCTTCAAAGCCCGCGCCGGTACGGAAATCGGCGAGCACAGAGTTGACGGTGTCTTCGGGATAGCAGACCTGAAAGAAGAAGGCGCCGGCAAACGCGGTTGCTGCGAGAAATGCTGCGGAGCAGCCTGCGACCACCCACGCACGACCTCGCCGACTACGCGGCCATATGGCCGCGACGATCAGGATGGCCATGGGCGCTTCAACGGCTTCAAGCCAGCGCCAGGGAAATTGGAGGAAGCCCATCTCAGGAAGCAGCCGCCACACCGGCTGCGAAATCGGGCACAGCATAAAGAAGATCACGATGGGAATCACGGCAAGCGGAATCCAGAAAGGTGAGAAAGCAGTGTCTTTCTGAACGGGGAGCGTGCCGCGGCGCCAGCACGCGATCAGGCCAATGACAGCCAGAGCAGTCATGGAGACGGCAATCCATGAAGCCTGATCGAGAACAGCGTGATGCAGGGAAAGGATCGCGTTGCCGCTGTGCGCAAAGAGCCAGTTGTTCTGATAGTTGTAGCCGGGGTCCTGCGTGGCCTGGCGAATGTCAACCCAATTGCGTTCCCATGCAGCGGGCAGCCAGTACATTGCGGCAAGGCCAAGACCAAGCGCAATGCCAACAGCGGCACGCAGCAAAGGTGCTAAGGATTTGCGAACAACGGCCCAGATGACCGCAGTGCCCGTGAGCAGATAACCGGCCATGACGCCGAGAGGCAGATTGGAGATCCAGGCAGCGGCGAGTGCGAGGGCGAGCGGCGCGGTGGATCCGTCGAAAGCGCGGCGTAAGACCGATGCCGACGGATGACGATCACGCACAACGAAGAGCAGCAGAAGCGGGAGACATGCGCCACCGACAGACTCAGGAAATGCGGAGCGTTCGTAGGCAGTGAAGAGCGAGTAAAGAGAAAAAAGGGAAGCACAGCCGGCGAGCGTAGCGGGAATGTTGTCGAGTGCTTCAAGCGCCAGGGCACGCGTGGCAAGTCCGGTTGCGGCGAGAATAAGAACAGTCAGCGCGATGGGCACGAGATGCCAGGGCAGAAGTACGCCCAGCGCTGCGGCAAGCATCCAGGTGAGCGGCGGATAGTAGACAAATCGCGGTTCGCCTGCGCCGTAATTCGGACTCGACGCCCAGTGGGGGTAAACAATGCCGTGGCGCCAACTGTTGATGCAATCGAGCCAGGAGGCGAGGTGGACGTCGAAGTCGTGGCCGCAGGAATTGCCGCGGATGAGTTGAGGAACGACGGCGATGAATGCGGCGAAAAGGATGATCAGTGGACCGCCCGATCGAAGCCATGCTGATTCGTGGCGGCGCGGGAACGCCGATCCCTGAACCCTATTCCCTCTACTCTGCTCTCTCATGGCAGCAGCCGAAGCGTATGTTGTGTTTGCGCCGCAACCGCGGGCGGAGCGAACGGCAATGCAAAGGTGGTTCCGTTGTACCAGTCGTTCCACTCGTCGTTGAAGTAGGGACTGAGCGGGTTGCCGCTTTCGCCGAGCACGATGTTCTCGGTTGAGCCGTCGATGTTGCTCCAGTCCATGGTGAAACGTTGCGATGGGCCCAGGTCGCTGCCGATCTGCTTCACCGTGGTGCCATCGCCGCCGATGGGCTTGGCGCCGGTTCCGGTGCGAAGCCCGACCCACGGCATGAAGCGGGCCAAAGGATGTTCGAGATCCATAGTGTGCCAGCTTCCGTAGGTCCACTTGGAAAGATCAGCTGGCGCTCCCCCATCTTCCATGCCTTTTCGGACAGCTGCGGTGAGCAACTCATCCCAGTTCTTGTAATTCTTCGGCAGCCATTGCGGCTTGGCGTGCATCACGATCTCTTCTTCAGCGAAGTTCTTTTCGCCCCAATGATAGTCGTTCGCCAGTTTGCCGAGCTTGGGCTCGAGGATAAGCGGCCAGAGTGCTTCGCGCGCCTGGGTGATGATGGAAGCTGCAACAGAGTCGGTGGTGAGCCGGCCCTCCCAAGTGCGCATCAGGTCCGCGGCCTGACGCATGCGGGGGTCGCCGTTTCCGTCGGAGCCCGGTGTGTGATCGATGGCGTAAGCGAACCGCTGGCCCATCTCCTGGTCGACTTCACTGTAGATGTCGGTTTGCGCGGCGAGCATGTCTTTGGGCGTGAGCTGATCGCGGCCATCAAGTAATTTGTAGATGCGCTCGGTGCGATAGGGGTCGAGCCACTCATCGCTCAACGGAAACGGCGATTTGTCGGTGGTGACGCGCGAGTTGGCGGTGGCAAGAAAACCCGAGGGCGGATCGACAGCGGCGGGCATCTGATCGAATGGGATGTAGCCTCGCCACTCGTGCGTGTTATCTGAAATGGTCTCGTCGACCAGTCCTGACGGCCGCAGAGGCACTTTGCCGACGGCATGGTACGCGATGTGGCCATGGTCGTCAGAGTAGACAAGATTTTGTGTAGGCCAGCACCATTGCGCAAGCGCAGCGGAGAACTCCGACCAATTCGAAGCGACATTCATCTGGTAGAGCGGCAGCGTATTGAGCGCCGAGTCGTAGAGAGTCCACTTGAGTGCCGTGGGCGGATCGCCCTTGGCGAGCAGCGGATTGAGAAGCGGGCCGTGCTCCGTGGATTCGACGTTGACGACAACATCTTTGCCGACGCGGACGTGAATCACTTCGTGATCGACGGTGAGCGGGCGCCATTGAGCATCGTTGCCCTGGTAGTTGCCTTTGCCGTCGAGCTTTTCGATGTAGAGATCCTGCACATCGGCCAGAAGCGCCGTGAATCCCCATGCGACGTGCTCGTTGTGACCGGCAACGATCATGGGGAAGCCGGGCAGAGTGACGCCGGCCGCATGAAATCCGGGCGCGCGCAGATCGGCCATGTACCAGGTGTCGGGAACGCGCAGGGTCAAATGCATATCGTTTGAGAGGAGCGGCTTGCCGCTGGCGGTGTGGCTGCCGGCGACAACCCAGTTGTTCGATCCAGAGGCGCAGCCATCGCAGGTGGGAAGGCCAAGCAGAGTCAGCAGCGCGTGCGTATCGTCTGATTCGGAGAACGCCGGCAGCGGAGGTGCTGGCGCCACCCGTGTCTCGGTGTTTTCCTCGTCGTCACCATTTTTCTGGATGGAAGGCAACGGCAGAGGTTCCGTCAGATCGACTCGCATTCCAGTGGGCGGACGATCGCGCCATGAGCCCACGGGATATAGATCGGTCTCGAGCGTAGGATCGTGCAGACGAGCGACGATGCGGGCGCGCGAGAGCTTGGTGGCGGCGTGGGTATCGAGGGTCTGCACCATGGCCAGGCCCACGCTGATGGAGTCCACTCCGGTCCAGGGTTGCGGAGGATACATCAGAAAGTGGAACTCGAGAGGCAGCGTATCGAGTTTTTCGCATTGCGCGATGTAGAGATTGACGCCTTTCGCGTAATCGTCGAGGCGCGCGCGATCGTCGGGCGGCAGATTGTTGTAAATGCGCTGCGCGTTACGGCGGATCTGGAGCACGCGCTGCGTTTTGTCGTGGGCAACGAGTGAGGGGCCCAGGATTTCAGCAAGATCGCCATTCGAGCTGCGCCGCAGACCGTCCATCTGCCACAAACGGTCCTGCGCGGTAACGTAGCCCTGCGCGACAAAGAGGTCGTCCTGGGTGGCTGCGTCGATATGCGGAACGCCATGGGCATCACGGCGCACGGTGACGGGCGCGGAAAGACCGGCCAAGTGCACATCGCCGTCAAGCTGGGGCAGCGACGCCCGCGCAGCAGAACGGAGCCACAGCAGGCAAATGCTGGCGCCGATGAAGACGAGGAGCGCCAGGCAGAGGCTGGCCCAGAGAAGGATGCGCGGCCAGCGGCGCCTGCGAGGGCGACGGGAACCCAGGGACGGCGAGACGGGTATTCGATCTGCAGGAGATGATTCCGGCATCAGTAAGGTACAGGATACCGCTGGGGTACGGACGGCGAGCGCCCTCCGGGTTTGTAGTTATCGAACATGGAATGGCCGGAACCGGTGACGCGGGTTGGAGCGGGGGACGAAATGCGAAAAACGCGCGCTCGCATAAGGCGGTGGCCGGTAGGCGAAGACTGCGCCATAGGGTTGCGGCAAGAATGCGAGCGGCGCGCCGATGGCAGCCACCACCAAAGCTCCAACGGCACCGGCTCGGGCGGCATCCCCGTCATTCATGGTGCGCGTGGCGCAGATTCCCACGATGAGCCCGCCGCCGAGAATGGATGCGAGCCAGGCGGGGTGATAATTCGGTTGAGGGCGATTGAATTGCGCGCTGTTCCGCGGCGGCAGATCGAAGTCGACGCTGACGATGCTGGCGCGATCGATCCGGAAGTCGACGCCCGCTGGATTTCTCGGCGGATTGCAGTAAAGATAAGCGTCGGTGACGCCGGCGAAGAGGCAATGGACGGGAGGACCGTTTTCACTGCCGACAGCGATGGGCGCGCCGATGGCGAGGTTCTTGAGGCGGGCCCACGCGGGATCGGGCGGCGCGGACGCAGGGTTGTCGGGCAGCGCCTGCGTGCGTGTGGCCGCAGGCAGAAACAGTATCGCGAGGAGAATCAGGCTCGGGCTCTTCATAACCCGCGATACTAGCCGTGCTGGGATTGCAATGGAGAGCAGATGAGGACAGTTTCGCGGGTGTCACAACGAGGGCGGATCGGACGCGGTGCCGTCCGGGGTGCCGGTGAGTTCGGTCTCGATGGCGCGAAGTTGCGCGAATGAGGCATCGCCCAGGAGGCGGAAAACGAGCGGGAAGCAGCCTTTCGGCAGTTGCTGGGCAACGACGACGTCACAGATGACGGCCGAAGTCGCCCCAAGGCCGCGCTTCCAGCCGGATTGGGTGGCGTCGCGCACCAACAGGTTTTCCGGCGACAGACCTGCCGCCACGATCATCGTGCGCGCGATGCGTTGGAACTCGCTCCATCGCGACGCGATGCCGACCAGGTCGACGGCGTGTTCGGGGAGATAGCGATGCAGATTCGCCTGCAGCGCCGAAGAGACGGGATGCACCTGGAGCACAGTAAGCGAAGTGCCTGCCGGCAGAAGCTTGCGCACCGCCGCAGCCTTGCTCGGCAGTACGACAGGGATAGCCCGTTCGAGCACTTCGGCCGCGCTGCATTGCGTGGGCTCGCAGCCGGTAACGGGCAGGGCGAGACTTGCCTGCATCTCGAGCATCACGATGTCGCGCAATTCGGAGTCGGGATCAATCACCAGCCAGCGCGCGGGCGGCTCGAACGAGAGCCAACGGCGAAGGCGCGCGCGAACGAGCGCATCGGCTATGCCGATCTTGCGCACCTTCACGACGAGATCGGCGATGAGCTGGTCAACTGCCATCTCCGGAGCTGTCTGGGGATTGAACAGCGTGGTCGGGCGCGAGTTTGAAACGAACACGCCGCTGCCATGACGCGACTCAAGCCAGCCTTCCTGCTCCAGTTGCCGGTAAGCTGCGCTGGCGGTGTTGGGATGAATGCCAAAGCGGCGCGCCAGCTCGCGCGTTGAGGGCAGCCGTTCGCCCGGGGGCATTTCACGCGTGAGGATGCCGAGCACAATTTGCGTGATGAGCTGCTCGCGCAGGGGGACTTCGACGCTTCGATTGAGCCACAAGCGCATGATGCGATCTCAGTCTGTAGTCGGCGCTGCCGCGGCGTCCGTTAACCCGCTTTTGCGCCGGCCATGAGCAACGAACAACGCTGCAAGAAGCAGCAGGATGGCGGCCAGCACAAGCAAGCTGCCTTCAGGGCCGTCGGCGCCTCCGCTCAAGAGCGCGTTGCCGGCAGGTGCTGTGCTCAGATAGTGTCCCTGGGCGACGATACCGCTGTCCGGGGTGCCGAAAAAGAAAGTCTCACTCCAGTCCCATGCAGCGTGGCACCCAATCGCCCACCATGCCGATCCTGTGACCCAGACGCTGACGCAGAAGACAAACCCGATGGAGGCCGCAGCGAGAATGCCCACCCAGTTTTCGCCTCCATTTTGTGTGTGGTAGAGAGCAAATGCCGTAGAAGTAACCCAGGCTCCCTGCCAGAACGAACTACCGTCGCTCTTCCGGAAGTGAAGGACAAGGCAGGGGACGAGGCCGAGAGCGGCAGCCGCGTAAACGCCGTACGCGCCATTGCCGCCGCCGTCAAAAGACGGATAAATGCAGATCGCGACTTGAGCGGCGAGCGCCCACCAGAAGTTGATGCCGCGGGCGAGTGTAGAGAGGCCGTAACAGCGAAACAGACCTTCTTCAACAGCGCCAACCAAAAGAAATGCGCCTGCCCAAAGCGCCGCGAAGCGAAAGATTTGCGAACCGGAGAGAGCGGCGGCATTGAAATGCAGCCATCCGCCCCAGGCCAATGCGCCCACTAGAAGCGACAGCGCCGCGAAACCCGAGATGAGGCCTGAGAGGAGATGCCGAAGCAGATGCCTGGCGGCCAGGTTGTAGGCGGAAATGTGATGACCTTCAAGAACGCCCATCAAGGCCGCTGCGCCGAGCACTGCCACCAACGCTGCAGCTTCTCCTGCCAGGACCAGCGCGGCTATGCTGATTCGCGCCTCGTCGACGAGTCCAGAAGAGAACAGGATCGTCCCGACGAACATGCGGAAGAAATTAAACGCCGCAACAAAGATCAGGATCGACCAGCCGGCGCGCAAACCGTGCGGCCCGATGAGGAGCCAATCGAAGCCAACTCGCCTACTCGCCTCGCGCCAATCGCTTGCCGCTCCACGACCCGGGTCGGGCGTCAGGGAAGTTGCGGGCTCCGGTGGCTCTTTGACTTGGGGCAATTCCGGCTCCATTCACTCTCCTTGATAGGCAGGAAGGCTTTTGCCTGCTTTCGGCAGACGAAAAGGCAACATCCAGCATAAACATTCTGGCGGGGAGAATGCGGTGACAGCGAGCTGGCGGGGCAGCCAAGAGTTAAGGGAAGCTCGTTCACGAATTGATGCCGGAGAAAGAGCACGGCCCCACTGCGCCCTTGCAGTCTTCCGGGGCTCGTGGGGCCGTGCTTGCACTTCTGTGGAGAGGGCCCGCTTTCACTTTTCGGCAGGTTGGCCGGCGACCTGCAGATCGTTTTCAACGCTGAACACGCCGGGCACCGAGTTGGCGCGGATTCCAGCCGTGTCTTTGTCCGCTTGAGAATCCACCATGCCATAAAGTCCCACGTGCCCGCTTTGCACCGAGATGCGAATCGGATGGGCAGGATCAATGGCGTATCTGCTCAACGAGGGAAAACTGTACACAGCCCGCGCAACGGCGATTCGGGTTTGCCAATCCATTTGCGAGACGGGGTCTACTTCAATGTTGTCGATCACATCTTTGACGCCTGGCATGGTTGCAGCGAGGGCCACCGCAGAGTCCCGGTTGGGATAGTCGTGCGAATGGCCGCCCAATGTCACCACCCCGTTCTGCACTTGCAGCGTAATGGCGTCATAGAGACTCCCGTAGCCTTCACGGTTGTAGGTCAACTGCTCACCGAGTTTCTTCTGCAGATCGGCATCACTGACCTCGGGGCCGGCAACGTTGATCAGGTTGCGCACCGCCGAGACACCCTTGACATGCAGGACGCGCTTTTGCGCATCCGACTTATCCTCGTAGAGGTTGACTGATCCAGAGAGCGTGGCGACTCCGTCCTTATCGACGCTGACCTGAACATTCTTAAATTGCGATTTATCGAGCTTGGCACGGGCCGCGCTCGTTGCATCCTGTGGACCCGCGGCAGCCAGAGAGATTTGCGGAACGGCGAGAAGCGCTCCCGCCAGCGCGACGATCCAAAGCAAACGCCGATCAAAACCGAACATGCCCTTCATACGGGTACCCTCCTCTGTGAATTTCGCGCACCCGGAGTTCGCTGGACTATCGCATATGTAAATTTCCAGCGAATCTGCCGATTGCCCCCTCTTAGACACGGGAACCCACGAAAAGGTTGCAATATTCGGACGGGATCAAGGAAGCCAGGCGAGTTCTTTAACGGTAACGGCGAATCGCCTTGATGACCATGGAAAAGACGCCCGACTCATCGCGGGCCACGACGAGCGAGACATGGCGGTTGATGGCTACTTCGGCCTGGAGCAACTGCTGGCTGGTCGTATTAACGTCGGTGGCGTAGGTTAGCGTGACGTCACGTCCGAGCTGTTCTTCGACGGTGATGCGCGAGGTGGAGTTGCCGAAGGCGCCGAGATAGTGCGGGTCTACCTTCACCGACCCCGCTCCGAATAGTTTTTGGATGCGATTGCTGACGGTTGCGTTCAGGGCTCCGCCGAGCAGCGCGTCTGTGCTGGGATTGGTAATCGCCTGCTCCTGCTGCTGCGTGTAGAGACGCTGCTGGTTCGAAGTGTGCCCCAAAGCCAGCAGCGACACAACGTCTGCCTCAGGTAGAGGCGGATCACTGCGGTAGTTGACCGTGAGCTTCTGCAGCGGTCCGTTAAGCAGAAGCGAGATGTCGTAGTCCTCAACGTGCGCGGTGGCGCTGAGATCGATGATGGGCTCGATACGCACCGGGTTGGTGAACGTGATGTCTCCGCGTTGCAGGTCGTATCGTGTTCCCGCAATCACAGCGCTGCCTTCAGTGATGGAGACGCGGCCCAGCAGCGAGGGTGAGGCTACCGTGCCGCGCAAGCGCAGGTCCACATCGCCGGCCAGCTTTGCAAAGGCGTTTTGAAAACTCAATTGCGGCGAAGAAACGATCTGTACATCAAGGCGCACATGATTCGACGGCGAATCAGGCGCAGCAACTGCCTGGGTAGGTGAGTTCGCCTGGGCTGCCAACGCCGCCAGGTCCAGATCGGGGTTGGTGGTAAAACGCGTGATGAGCACGTTGCCAGAAAGCAGAAGGTTGTTTTGCGAGCCCTGGAGTTGCAATTTTGCGTCGGCCAGTGACGTAACGCCCTGGGGATAGCGGATGTGAACCTCTTTGCCTGTGACAGAAAGATTGGCGTAGATGCCGTGCTGGTAGGCCAGGAAACCAGTCACGCTCAGCAGGCCGCCACCGCTCATGGCTGTGAGCGATTTCACCTCGAGCCGATCCTGGTTGAACTCGAGCGTGCCGTGAAGCTGGCTGAGGCCGTTGGGAATGTCTTCGAGAGAAAGCGATCCATTCTGAAAATCGATGCTCCCCTGCAGTCCGGGATGCTGCAGCGGGCCGTGCGCCTCCACTTTGAACGCAGTAACTCCGGAAGCAGTGAGATCGGGATCGAGCGTTTCGGCCAGCTTGAGGTTGATAGAACCGCTGGCGGCAATGTCGAGTTGTTGGTTTCCCTGAAGCGAAACGGTGCCCTGTGCGCGCACGTCGGTGTCTTCCCCCGTGACGTGCAGCGGATCGATCTGCACCCGGCCGTTGGAGAGGGTGGCGTGGGCACCGCCCTCACTCTGCAACTGCACCCCCGCGACGGTAAGTGCCAGCTCGCGGAGGCGCACATCGCCGCGCAGTTGATCGAAATGCGCAAGTGGTCCATCGATCGTGATCGTCCCGTCGAGAGCCGATTGTCCACTGAAAGCAGTAAAATGCGACATCGTGAAAAGGGCCCCGATGTCGAAGCGCGAAAAATTAAGTTGCGCGTGAGTCAGATGATCGCTGCTCAGCGCCGTGCTGCCGTGGAGCGAAAGTTCTGCTCCATCGAGCCGCGTCGTGACGTCGTAGGCGGCGGCGCGGTTGAGAGTGCGCGCCGAAACTTCGAATGCGCCAAATTGCTGTCCGCCGAGGGTGAGGTCCTGTACCGAGGCGTCAGCCTGCAGACGCGGGTCATCGAGAGTGCCATAGCCGGAAACGGAGATTTGCAGTTTGCCGCCCGCCTCAAGATTGTGCCCGCGAATCCATCCGAGCCTCGAGAGGTCAATTCCTGCGCCATGCCCATCGACTCTGAAGATTCTGGACCTGGTGTTGAAGCTGCCCGATGCCGAGATACTACCGCCCGCCATGCCGATTGTGGCCGAAGTCATATTCAGTTGGTGGTTGGCGAGCACTCCCTGAATTCGCACGTGAGCGACTGGCTCACCATAGAAGGCGCCGCTGTCGAGAGTGACCGATGCGGACCCGGCCGGTTCGCCAAGCGACCCGTCGACTTGAACTCGCGCATTGAATGCGCCAGTCACCGGAAGAACCTCACTTCTGCTGCCGTACAGGAATGGTTGCAGATCGGCAACATCAACGTTGGTTGCGTCCACATGAGCATGCAGCAAAGAGCCATCGTTGAAGTCCGGTTCTGGGCCGGGTGAAGCATCGAGAGTACCATTCAGCACGACTCTTGTTTTGCCTCGCAGAATCTGCGCATGTTCGATCGCGATCTGGGCCGGAGAGAAACTGCCCATGACTTCGACGGCATCCAGATGAACCATCCGTGGCTGGCTGGGATGGCTCGCCCCAATCGGCATCTCAAGTTCAAATTGGGTGGCCTTCAGATTTCCCGTGAAGTGCGGTTTCACGAGAGAGCCGGTCCACGTGCCGTGAAAATCGGCTTCCCCAGTCAGCGCAACGGGCAGAGCCGCAGTCCCGCTCCTACCGTTGCGATTCAGCCCGAGGCTGCGCAGCACGGCGTCGAACTCGCCCAGGTTGCGAGAATGTAAATCGAGGTTAATTGCCGAAGGGCTTTTCACTGGGTAGGCCCCGATGGTCCCGTGAGCCTCGAGATCGCTTGCCGGCAAGTGCAACTCGAGTCTTCGCAGATCGACAGTGCCCATGCGCTGCTTGTAGGTTGCGTCGACCGCGCCCGTCAGCGGAGCCTCATTCGCGGGAGGTATCGCTGAAGGGTTCAAGCCCAGAGTTGCGCTCACAGAGAGGGTCTGCGCGTCGCCATTTGACCAGGTTGCCTCGGCCGGTCCCGTGAGAAGAGCGTCCATGCCTAGGCGACGGTACTCCGGCGTGCTGACGATGTCGAGCAGCGTGTCGAGTGACACATCTTTGAAACGCGCCGTCACTTTGCCATTGACGGGAACCCTCCACAGCACCGCTTTCACCAGCACATTGCGCGCGTCCCGCGCTTTCCCGGATTCCACCGCTGCGGGGCGTTCGATCGTCGATGACGCGGGCGGAATCCACGGTGCAAGGTCGACCGAACCTTCAATCTGACCACCCTGGCGCAGTCGCGCAACAATCTGCGATATCAGCAATCGCTTTCGATCGGCATGGACCCGAGCGTCGAGATTCACGCCGACTGCTGTAACTCCGGCGCCGACATACGAACCACCGTCCACATGCACTGCGCCGTCAAGGTCAAAGTCGCTTGCCAATCCGGAGACGGTAAGGCCGAGATGCGCTAGACCCACGGGAGCATCGGGGTACCCCGTGATCGGTTCCAGGAGACGCATGTCGAGATCGCCAACTATTCTGGCGCGCCACTTGGGATGATTGAAATCCTCAAGATCTCCGGTGACTGCGATCGCATGATTCCCGGTCTCGGAATCGTGCGCCGTTAGCGTAAGCGTGCGCAGCAGAAACCTGTTGCGTTCCAGATCTAGAGTTGCCTGCATTGTTCCGTGTACTGTTGGTGTTTTTTTTCGCGGCATGGTTCGTGACAAGTCCAGGTCGGAGGCGCCGATCTCCATCCGGTATCTGTCCGGCGTGCCATGCTCTGCCGGAATATAGACCATGACGAGAGAGACATCGTTGGCTTCAAAGTTCAGCGGAAGATATTTCTTCTGATAATCAAAAACTGCAGCACGGTCGTCGTAGTTCAATGCTCCCTGCTCGACAGCGACGTGTCCGGCCTTGAGATTAAAGAACGTGTCGAGTGACGAACCGCTGCGCCGTTTCTTGGGCGTGCGCGGGTGCGGCTGATTGGTTGAACCATCGGGGTAAACAATGAAATGCAGACTGGGCCGCGTGATTTCGAGATCACGCAACTGAATGTGCGGTGTGAAGATGTTGAGGATGCTGACCTTCGCGCGCAGTTTCGCGATCTGCGCGTAGGGCGCATCGCCGGAGTCCTCGAGCCCATGAATCACCACTCCGTCCGCCTCGGCTTCAAGGTGGATCAGGCGCCAGTGAAACGATGTGATTTCGGCACGGCCGCCGGTAACGGCTTCAATCTGTCCGATCAGGCGCTGGCGCACCACATTCTCAAACGCGGCGGAACTCGCCACGAAGTAAACGCCGACCGCCAATAGGACAAATAGCAAAGACAGGCCGCCCAGGCTGAGGGGAAGATGGCGGAAGAAGAATCGGCGCAGACGGCTTTGCACTCCGCCTCGGGGCGACTCGGGCGGAACAAACGCGCCGGGAGCGATTCGCGGCATCTCCCGTTCGCTCATGGTTCGCTCCTTCCATCGTTGCCTGGCGCGCTGGTGTCGTCCAATGCGGACGCCAGATTTGGATCAAGCACCTCCACGTCGCCCTGTTGGCGCAGATTGTCGAGCCAGTTGTCGAAGAGCACGTTGACCTGCTGCTGCAACAGGATCTCCCGGATGCGCGGAGCTACTCGGGACTGCGGCGGAACCGCTTCGCCGGGGCCGTATTGCGGCAGCAGCGTTTGGTTGTAATAGTCATCGATCTGCTGCTGCGAGATTTGAATTCCCTGCCGGAAACGCTGTTCGATAAAACGCAGGATTTCGAGACGGTTGCGCATGTAGACGGCGACGCGTTGGGGAGTCAGATCGTGTGCGGCGAGAAAAGCCTTCCACCCTTCGTCAGAAGCGCAGTTTTGCCGGATGCAGGCAGGCAGTTGCTTGCGAATTTCTTCGAGCCGGGAATTAACCTCGTCGGGCGTCGGAGTGACAGCCTCAAGATCCTGCTGCCGAATCTGCTGCTCAATCATCGTGCGGCTGATCAGTTCAGCAAGCGCATGTTGCTCGGTGGGCAGGCCGCGGCCGCCGGGCCCCAGATCAAGAACAGAAAGCCGGATCTCATCTTCAAGGTCGCTCCACAAGATCGCTCGATTGTTCACGACAGCAACCACGCGGTCCAGCACTACCGGCGATGAACCGTTTGGCGATTTAGGGGTGCCCGTGCTTTGCAGCGGCTGGGGCTGAGCGAATCCGACGGCACTCGCCGCGAGACCGATCGCCAGGAACCACAACGGTCGTGGACCGCGCGACGGCAGCATCCGAATTGGAGCGGTTCTGGTCATCAGAAGGCCTGCCCCAGGCTGAAGAAGAAATTGATGTGCGGGGCCTGGCCCAGATAAGGGCCCATCGCGTAGCCGGGAATGTTACTCCCCTGAGAAGTAGGAATTGAGTAATTGATGTTGACCGGGTAGATCGGCGGATTCAGGTTATAACTGACGTCAAACCGAATTGGCCCGACCGGCGTGTGATAGCGCAGCCCAACGCCCAGGGAATGTGAGAAATCGTTGAAGCTGCACGGCCCTTGCTGACCGGTCGAAGTCAGCGGGCCGGTATTCGTGGGATCGTAACCGCTCGGGTAGTTGGTCGGGTCCTTTACGACCGCATCTCTACACGCCTGACTGTTTGGCTGGCGCAAGCGTAGAAAACTGGCCCACGCGTCTCCCGCGTTGGTAAAGACATTTCCCATGTCGTGAAAGACAACAAAGCTGACGGTATTGCCAACCCAAGGCAAGGTGGGCGGCGGAAGGCGCAACTCTGTGCTGTTGATCAATGCTCCCGCTCCGCCGATCTGAAAGCCGGTCTCTGGATCGCGTGGGCCGGCGGCATTCTGCGAGAAGCCACGCAACGAAATGGGACCGCCTGCGTATAGACGTTCCGGCAGAGGAATCAGTCTGCTGGAGCCGGCCCCAAAAGCCCGTATCTGACCGTAGCGCGTATTGCGCGCCAGCACGAACCGGCCCTTGTCGAAGGCGTAATAACTTGAATTCGAAGTGTCGATTCGGTTGAACTCGGCCTGCGCGCCAAAAAGCCTGTCGGAGAGAAACTCCTGAAAGCTGGTGTAGGTACCGCGGCGCGCATCCATCGGAACGTCGCGTGTATCTCGAATCCAGGTAAAGGCGGGTCCGCCCACGCGCGTTGCGGTGGCTAGCTCTGAGATGGCACCAGGGTAAACCTGAAGACTGCTGGCTGCGACTTTCACACGGCGGAAGTCGAGTTCGTAGATGAATGTGTTCGCCCGAGACAGAAACCCGGGGCGATTGAAGCTCTGGGTGAATCGAAATGCGCCTTCCAAACGGGAGGCGACGTAGGTTGAAACGTCTTCGCTGTTGGCGTAACCCCCCGAGAAAGTGAATGCAAAATTTGGATTGCCTTCGAGATGAGGATCCTGATAGAGGAGGCCGACGCTTTGCTCCAGCAGGCCGTAAGTTCCCTGCAGCGAGATCGACTGCTCGCGGCCAAGCAGATCGTTGCGCGTAATGTCGGCCAATACACGGGGGCTGACTCCGGTCTTGCCGTTCGGGTTGCATTTAACCCCGGCCGCGAACGCACCCTGACAGTTGTTTTGCGGTTGTCCAGTTTGTGCTTCGAAACCAAAGCCGTAGGTCAACGTCCAGCGACGCGCTTCTGCAAGCTGCAGCAGCACCGTTTTCTCGGACAAATTGCCGGCGGGATTCTGGACGGCCGTGTTCACCTCGTTGAAGAGCGCAAATCCGTAAAGATTGCGCTGAGTATCGGAAAGCGCTGTCTGGCTGAGCGGATCGCCGACGTGGAGGGTGATGGCGCGGGCGACCGTTGCAGGACGCGTGTATTCGAGGCCCGTCATGAGCACATTGCGCACGAAGATCTGTTTGCCTTCATCGATGTGAAATACGACATCGACCTTGTTCGGGTCAGCTGTTTCAGGCTGCTGGGTAATGCTTACAGCCGCCTGGTCGAATCCGCGGCTGTAGTATTCCGTTTCCAGTGCGTCGTGGTCCAAGCCCAGGTTTCGGGGAGAAAGGATCTGCCCGGGTAGCGAGTTCAACAATGGCGTAAGAACAGAAGCTTTGACGTGGTCGTTGCCTTCAATCTGCATGGCGCCGACCTTCAGCTGACGGCCTTCGCTAATGTGATAGGTCACAGTGAGCGGCGCGGTGCGGCCGATAGCTGCTGGTTTAGCCGGCGTCCCCGATGGAGCCGGGGCGTTGTTCACCGCAATCGTTTCCGGTGAATTGGTTTCCGGGGTGACCTTTACATCAACGAATCCGTTGTTCTGATAGACGGCCTGCAGGGCGTTCACGTCGGCGAGCACCAGCGCCTGACTGTAGATGCCGTGGCGATCGATGATGTCGGCGGCGCGCACGCTGATCAGGTCCATCAAGGTGGCCGCGTCGAAAAAATGGTTTCCCGTGATGTTCACTTTCTCGAGCCGGCGGCGCGCACCAAGCTGCACGGTATAGAGAATCGTCACCCGATCGTTTCCAATGGTCTGCCGCTTGTGATCGACTCTGGCATCGAAGTAGCCTAGCCGCTGAAAGTAATCGCGCAGGCGGCGGTTGCCCTCGTTGAGCAGATCCTCGTCGACGCTCCCCTCTTCAAAGATGGGAACAAGTCGTGTAACGCGGTCGTGTTCGATATTGGCGCCCTCAACCTCCACTTCTACCACCGGACCTCGGTTGGCGGCGAAATGGTACTCCACCGATTTCGTTTTCGGATCGTACGCAGCCGATTCCAGCTTGACTTCGGCTTCGAGGCGGCCCTCCTTTTGGTACTCATGCAGTACCCCGTCGAGTGCGTGGTTGACTGTGTCGTGATCAACTGGTGCGCCCGCCCTTAAGTGGGCATGGCCGCGGAAATCCTGCACCTTCATGCCGGAATCGCCGGTCACCGCAACTGTGCCGACGTGCGCTCGCGGACCG